>ENA-ORXM01000136-ORXM01000136.1-marine-metagenome-genome-assembly--contig:-NODE-136-length-140694-cov-108.179480_pt1 | contig 140694 bp, 111 predicted proteins | sample MGYA00237867_ERZ511480 | MGnify/ENA primary metagenome ERZ511480 (study PRJEB26309, sample SAMN06266103) | marine metagenome | isolation source: Algal blade | place: United Kingdom:Sidmouth, United...
CACCAGACCTTACATTCTTCTGGTAGCTCACCGTCTTCTGTACATGCACAGGGTGCTTCTAATTCTGGAAGCTGATTAGTTTCAACAATTGCCGTACCCCAGCAACTATTTCTACCACAATCTACATGGTAGGATATAGTGAAATTGACCAGTTCAGGAGTCAATATGTTTCCAGAACTGACACCGTCTTCATTAAAGAACTCTATCTCATAGAATCCAAGAAATGATGGACTTTCTAAAACCATGTCAGGCGTAACTTCCAGTCTGCAGTCTCTATTAAGACTAAATACCAGGTTCTGATTACACACGAGTTCATCACACACAGGTAATGTAATCGGTGTAGGATCGTCAGGATCACCATCACCGTCAGGATCGACATCATCTAAAACTGATGGATCATCGGAGTCATCTTCGATCTCTTGAATTGGGGTGCCGTCGGTCGATACAGCAAAGCCTTGAACTCGAGCCTGATTAAACTGCCTCTCGCCAAAATTCCTAAATTCTGCTAAGCTGACTTCCGTAGTAATAGATACACGGAAGCTTTCTCCTGGCATAAGTATCCCTGTCTGATCAAACAACTCAATATTGCCAGCATAACCAGTAAAGCTCAAATCCAGACCTGGGAGCTGCGTGGCATCTATGTTTGTTATTTCTAACTCTATATTTGTTGCATTTATCGGAGTGGTGGGTAGTGCTGCAGGAAAAAATTCTAATCTATCCTGTAGCGATAAATCTCTTATTTCATAATCACCATCATTCTGTATAATCAGGTCATAAGTCAAAAGCACATCCTCATCCTCAAACAAGTCCTCGAACACCTGCTCCTTAGTCAGTTCAATAATACATGGTAATACAATGATGTCATCGACGTCGACGTCCAATCCTGCGCAGATATCATTTGCATTGACAATACTCAACACGTCTGTCGCGGTGGTTTGTCCTGGGACGACTACGGACAGGTCCAAAAAGTTGTCATCTGATGGATCACTAATCTGCGCGATTAAGGTATGTATCTTATAAACCCCCTCAGCAGTAACAGTGAAATCAGGTGTCGAATTTACCTGCTCAATAATAAAGCCAGGATTAGAAGTGAGCACATATAGGGTAGTAAATCCTGTAGGCACGACTGTCTGACCTACTGGAGTAGCACTGAGCATGGTGCCGTCTTCATCTAAACACTTGTCAGGTCCCCCTATAATGACTCCCACATCAACGCTACAAAATGGTACGATGGTAGGATCATCTGGATCGCCGTCTCCATCAGGGTCATTATTGGCAAGATCGGTAGGATCATCTGATATATCAGTGATCGGCATTCCGTTAGGGTCAGTACCGGTGACTAAAGCTTGATTAAAGATTTCTAAATCAATAAGATCATCCAAAGTCAGTACTCTAACACCAGAATAGGTGGTATTATCTGAGTCTCCAGGCGCCAATGATGTAATAGGGCCACCGACCACAACAATATCTGGATCGGTTATGATTACGTTTGTCAGTGTTACGTTACCAGTATTCGTTATAATGAATTCGTATTCGATGGTTTCTCCAACTTGAGCTAAGCCATCCCCGTTTTGATCTACGAATGTACCAACCTTCTCAAGAGAGATCATCGGATTTTGACTTACAGCTATTACAGTTGGATCATCAGGGTCACCATCATTATCAGGATCAGCATCTTCTATATTCTCAGGATCATCTGAATCATCCATAATAGAACCACCATCTGGATCAGTAGCAGTAGCTAAGGCTTGATTCATGACTCCACCATTATCTATATCTGCTTGCGTTATGGTGTAGATTCCTGAGAACTCAGTAGTGTTACTATCTTCAGGTTGCAAGATCGGTATCGGTCCACCGCTTAAGGTGACTATATCATCAGAAATTTCCACATTAGTCAATGTGACATTACCTGTATTAGCGACAGTAAATGAGAATGTAATCGTTTCACCAGGTTGTCCAAAGCCATCTCCATTTTCATCGTTGAAATTACCAATCTTTAACACCGAGATATCAGGATTCTGAGGTATCAGTGTGATCTCGTCGTCAGGGTCTTCAACTGGATTGCCATCTGGTCCATCTCCCATAACGGAGGCAGTGTTCAATACTTCTCCTGTGTTTATATCACCTTGGTCCAGTACATACACTCCTGTAAAAGTCGTATTATCTGTCTCACCTGGCTGTAGAATAGGGATTGTTGTGCCAGTAACGGTGATCGAAGGATCTTCTAACGCAATGTCAGTCAGTGTCGTATTGCCAGTATTTATGACTACAAAAACATAGCTGACCGTCTCTCCTGGCTGAGCCACACCGTCCCCATTTTCATCATTAAAAGTACCAGTTTTCATAAGCATGATTTCAGGATCTTGTGCTAATGGCGTTAGCTCTTCTCCGTTATCAACGGTTGGATTGCCTTCGGGATCGTCTCCCCTCACAGAGGCTGTATTCATCACCTCACCAATATTGACATCGGCTTGAGTCAGTGTGTATGTCCCAGAGAAAGTCGTATTATCCATGACTCCAGGTGCCAAAGATGGTATAGAACCACCTGATACAGTAACTAATGGATCCATAACCATTACATTACTTAGCGTTACATTGCCAGTGTTAGTGACGATAAACATGTAAGTAATAGTTTCACCTACATCCGGAAAACCGTCTCCATTTATATCGTTAAACATTCCTGCTTTAACTATCTCAATTCCAGGCATGCCAGGTAAGTCAGTCATTTCTGTATCATCATCATTTGTCGGATTACCATCAGGATCAGTAGCTGTGATAGAGGCCATATTCATCTTTACGCCCGCATCCACATCGTCCTGAGTTAACGTGTAAGTTCCTGAGAAGGTCGTATTATCAGAAGCTCCAGGGGCTAGACTTGCTAGTGGGTTCCCCATCAGTACAAGCATCGGATCCGATACCATGATGTTTGTCAGTGTAACATTTCCTGTATTAGTCACCACAAAACTGTAGGTAATAGTCTCACCTATATCGGCTAAACCGTTCCCATTAGCATCATTAAAGGTACTGCGTTTGTCTATTTGTATGCCTGGTGTACCAGGTAGATCAGTTACTTCTGTGTCATCATCGTTAGTCGGATTACCATCAGGGTCAGTACTTGTGACAGATGCCATATTCATTTTCATGCCTGCATCGACGTCGTCTTGTGTTAGAGTATAGGTTCCAGAGATAGTAGTAGCATCAGATACTCCAGGAGCTAAAGTAGCTATGGAAGTAATAGGTAACATAAGCATAGGGTCTGTAACCATGATGTTACTTAGTGTCACATTCCCTGTGTTGGTTACTATAAAACTATAGTTGATAGTTTCGCCTACATCCGCAAGTCCATTACCATTAGTGTCATTAAATGAACTTGACTTCTCGATATCTATTCCTGACATCGACGGAAGGTCAGTCATATCAGTATCTTCATCAGTTGTAGGATTGCCAGCGGGATCGTCCCCTGATACCGTAGCAATATTAGTAACGGTACCTGCGTCTATATCATCTTGAGTCAATATGTAGGTACCCATGAAGCTGGTATTGTCAGTGGCCATGGCATCTAAGGTCGGTATAGGTCCACCCGTTACAGTAATTAAATCATCAGAAATCATCACCATAGTCAACGGTACTCCTCCCGTGTTAATCACGGTGAAAGAGTAAGTAATGCTTTCGCCTACCTGCGCTAATCCATCGCCATTTTCGTCGTTAAACATCCCACTCTTCATCAGCATGATCTCCGCATTAGCAGCGAACATGGTTACCTCTTCATCATCATCAGTTGTAGGGTTTCCGTTAGGGTCTAACCCACTTGCCATCGCTGTGTTGGTCACCTCTCCGTTAACTATGTCTTCTTCAGTAAGCACATACGTACCAGTGAAGGTGGTATTGTCCATTGCTCCTGGATCGAGAATATCAATGGGGTCGCCTAAAACCGTGATGATAGGATCAGTTACAGTGACCATAGTAAGTGGTACAGAGCCTGTATTAGTCAAGATAAACATATAATTGATTGACTCACCGACTTCGGCGAAGCCATTGCCATTATCGTCATTCAGCATGCCCACTTTCATTATTTCTATACCAGGTACGCCCATGATTTCTACCATCTCATCATCTGTATCATCAACTATACCAGCGGGTCCTGTACCCATAGTCATAGCTGTATTCATGATTCCCCCATTAGCAATATCATCTCCAGTGATAGAATACATTCCCGTAAAGGTGGTACTATCACAGGTCATAGCTTCCAGTGAAGGTATTTGATCTCCCATCACAGTCACCAACGGGTCATCCACTGAGATCTCAGTGATCACTACAGCACTGGTATTACATACTTCGAATGTGTAGGTTATAATATCTCCGACGGAAGCAACTCCATCAGCTCCTAAATCGAGTGTTCCTGTTTTAACTAACGAAATGCCAGCAGCGCAAGTCTCTTCTGGAATATCAAGCATACAGATTGATTCTTCACCACAACCGTCCGTGACAGTAACGCTAGCCATGCCTGCTGGCAGCATTGTAGCAGCAGCAGTAGTTTCTCCATTGCTCCATTCATAGGTGTAATCTATATTACCTCCAGAAGCGGTCACTGTAGCTGCTCCATCTGCCATCATACAACTTGCATTATTATCTAATACAACCTCACACATGAGGCATGCAATGGCATCATCTAACCAATTTTCAGAAAAAGGAACACCACAAGTAGCTGTCATTCCATCAGCTTCTATGACTAACCCGCAATCGTTAATCGCAGCTGCAGGCATCGCATACCCATTGGATACTGCGGTGTCGTTCACGTTAGGATTACTATTTGTACACGCCTCCGTAGCATCTGGACATCCGTCACCATCACTATCTAAATCTCGAAAATCCTCTATGCCGTCACCATCCGTGTCAATTGGAGCGTCACCACATATTCCCTCCAGCACACCAGGTACAGCGCTGTACATGCCGTCACCATTACTATCTAGCGTACACTCTTCCAATACGAGGGATACATCCCCACATGCCTCTATGGCATCAGGTATTCCATCATTGTCAGAATCCAGATCAAATGCATCAGCTACACCATCTCCGTCGGTGTCAAGAGCCGTACACACTGGCTCTGGGGCAGGTAAAAAAGTAAATGATCCACCATCTCCAGGCCCTTGATCAAATATCGTAAATTCTAATCTATCAATACATCCATCAAAAGTTATCTCTGCATAGTGTTCATATACATTTCCATTACTTGGTCTAGCTTGTACATTACAGCCATTCATAAAATCACTTTGAATAATTTGATTTTGCGCATCATAGACTAAACAACTCCCTAATACGTCAATGGTGAAGGTCACAGGAGCTCCATCTAAGAAACCACGAATAGAGACGGCGTCTGACCTATCAATATCATAAAGATTAAAGTTGAAACCACAGACTGGCTTTGAGAATGTATAGAAGGTACCTAAGGAATCGGAAGGGTCAATTGAATTAGCAACACCGAGCAGCAAACTGACTGAATCTGCAGGAGCAGAATCAGGTAGTATATGCTCATTGGAGATGATAAATTCATCTGGCATAGCATCGCCGAAGAAGGTGAGGGGCGATTCTATCTGTATTAAAGCACCATTGACTCCTCCCACAGTGATCATAGCATCATTAAAATCGTTTAGTGCATCCGTAGAACCGTCCAATGACGAGAGATCCACTGTCGAACAAGTGACTCCTTCGTCTACGTCTAAGATACCGTCATTATCACTATCCATATCTTCAAAATCTAAAATGCCATCATTGTCTGCGTCTCCGTCTTGGACACCGACGAATGCTGGGGGCGAAACGGGATAATCAGATGAGAATGAGGATAAAGTGAATAAAAAGCAGAATGCAATCAGAGTTGCAGAGAATGCTTTGAAAAGCTTCAGGGTTGGGATGGTTGGTTTGAGCATCGGATATATTGATTTACGCTTATTTAAGGTCAGACATATGCAAAGGATTAGGTTACTACGCAGTTCTGACATCCTTTGGACGTGTAAATTTAGTAAATCTCGGTAAACAAATTAATTATTTTCATTATTTAAATTGCTGATTTCTAAGTAATTCTGACCTAATTGACAGAATAGCAATCAAACTAAGAGGTTTTGGTAAAGTTCAGTGTATCCTAATGTATTAAATAGCTAATAAGTCTCATCAAGTTATAGAAATGAGTAATATGTACTAATATCACGCTCTAAATACTACATATAATAATTTTTTGATACATATTGGCAGTTCTAATAGGTAATATCGTGCTATCTTCACTTCATATTAAAAGTGCATAGAATTGCCAATGGCATGTCGACAGTCGGTGAATAAACAATGATTTAGCACTTATATACCATAAGATTTACAATATATATATGTCTACGGGCTTTGAAATAAAGAGATAATTAATCACACTTGGAGTCAGCCAAACATTTTTTTGAAAACATTCGTGTAGCAGATGCTGTAGATGCGCTCATCGTAGGTTATTTACTGTATTTGCTCTATAAGCTTCTCAAAGGTTCTGTAGGTTATAATATTTTTATAGGACTCATTCTTCTGAGTGTCATATACCTGGCCGTAGAAACTTTTCAGCTGAGAATGTTATCCATGATCTTGGGTAGTGTATTCCAGTTAGGTGCCATCATACTCATTATCGTATTTCAACCAGAGATCAGGCGATTCCTATTGATGATTGGCAATAATACGCTCAAAGGTAGAAACCAATTCCTAAGTCGATTCTTCGGGAAGGAGATATCAGCCGTAGATAAACAGTACAGCTCTATGGCCAAAACGATTAAAAATGCCTTGGTCAAGCTTAGTAGGAGAAAAGCTGGAGCTTTAGTTGTACTGATGCAAGATATGAATGAAGAAATACTGAGCGGATCTGGAGTGAAGGTGGATGCCAAAATATCAGAACTGTTGATCGAGAATATATTTGAAAATAAGGCACCGCTGCACGATGGTGCTATGATCATCTCTGGGGATCGCATTCATTCTGCCAGCGTAATTCTACCAGTATCTAAAAATACAGATGTGGATCCCAATTTGGGTCTGAGGCACAGAGCAGCCTTAGGTATTTCGGAAGCGACGACCGCTGTAGCTTATATAGTTTCAGAAGAAAATGGGAAGATTTCCTATGCTCATAAAGGTAAACTGTTTATCGATATTCCTGTACAGGATTTAGAGACTTTAATTAAGACTCATCTTACCATTAAGCAGTAGCTGTATCGAGTGACAATTATAATTAATCATAAAATAAACTAATGGAAACAGTATTAGAATACATCAATACGCATAAGGACAGATTCTTAGATGAGTTATTAGATCTACTCAGGATACCTTCCATCAGCGCTGATCCTGCGTATACAGAAGATGTAGCAACAGCAGCCGCATACGTTAGTGACAGTCTTAAAAAAGCTGGTGTTGACACAGCTGAAATACATTCTACAGCTGGACATCCTATCGTCTTTGCGGAGAAGATGGTCAGAGAGGACCTTCCGACTGTCCTGGTCTATGGACACTATGACGTGCAGCCACCGGATCCGCTGGAGCTGTGGGAATCACCACCATTCGAACCCGTGATCAAGAAGACAGCCATACATCCCGATGGGGCCATCTTCGCGAGAGGAGCCTGTGATGACAAAGGCCAAATGTACATGCATGTGAAAGCTTTCGAAGCTATGCATGCCGCTGGCAAGTTGTCTTGCAATATTAAATTCTTAATCGAGGGCGAAGAGGAAATAGGTTCTGACCATTTAGAAAAATTCTGTAAAGAGAATGTGGACAAATTAGCCTGTGATGTGGTGATACTTTCTGACACTTCGATTATAGCTAATGACGTACCATCCATCACCACTGGTCTGAGAGGACTGAGCTACTTAGAAGTAGAAGTGACAGGACCTAACCGTGATCTGCACTCAGGCGTGTATGGAGGAGCTGTAGCTAATCCAATCAATGTATTGTGCGACATGATAGCCTCACTTAAGAACGATGATTTAAGCATCTCAATCCCAGGATTTTATGATCATGTTGTCATCGTCGATGAGGCGGAACGAAAGGCAATGAATAAAGCTCCATTCAGCTTGGATGACTATACACATGATCTTAAGATAAAAGAGGTCATGGGAGAAAATGGCTACACTACATTAGAGCGGACGTCTATCCGACCTACGCTTGATGTCAATGGTATTTGGGGAGGCTATATTGGTGAAGGGGCTAAGACGGTACTTCCTTCAAAAGCCTTTGCTAAGATTAGTATGAGGCTTGTCCCTGATCAGACACCAGAGGAGATCACTGCATTATTCACAGACCACTTTAAGAGTATAGCACCAGAGGGTGTTTCTGTAGAAGTAAAGCCTCACCATGGTGGCTATCCTGCGGTGACTCCCACAGACACGATAGAGTACCAAGCTGCTGAAATGGCTATGGAACAGACCTACGGTAAAAAACCAATACCACAAAGATCAGGCGGTAGCATACCTATTGTAGCCATGTTTGAGGAGGTCTTTGGGGTGAAATCTGTGCTGTTAGGTTTTGGATTAGATTCTGATGACATCCATTCTCCCAATGAAAATTATGGTTTGTTTAACTATTATAAGGGTATTGAAACAATACCATATTTTTATCTTTATTATCAGAAGTTGAAATCACATCAATAAATGTAATACCCACGCAAAACTGCAAAGAGTGCGAGTGGGATTTATTGTGAGATATTATTGCGTATCAATAATTTAAATACGACATGAATAAAATTCTGATTATAATCTTTTGCATATCATGGCTCGGATTAATTGGCCAAGACGAGATTACCATGACCTCTTCAGATAGTCTTTCATACAGTATAGGAGTCGTCGTCGCTCAGAATATTCAGCAGCAGGGATTTGCGAAAGTAAATCATTACATCGTTTCGAAGGCAATAAAGGATGTACTTCAGTCTGGCGATCTTTTAATTCCACTTGAGGCAGCTGACTCTTTATTTAAAAACGAATTACTTAATTTAAAAACAAAGCAAAAACTAATGAGTAAGAAAATAGGAGAAGAATTTCTGGCGAAAAATAAAATGAAAGAAGGAGTCGTGACGACCGAGTCAGGACTACAATACGAGGTCATCACAGAGGGGGATGGCCCCAGCCCTTCTGCCACTGATAAGGTCAAAGTACATTATCACGGGACCTTAATAGATGGTAGAGTATTTGATAGTTCTGTGGATAGGGGAGAGCCGATAAGCTTCGGTCTTAATCAAGTCATTCAGGCATGGCAAGAGGCTGTGCCACTAATGAAGGTAGGCTCTAAACACCGTATCTATTGCCCCTCTGATTTGGCTTATGGAGAAAGACAAGCTGGGCCACTCATCGGGCCTCATTCTGCTTTGATTTTCGAAATTGAATTATTAGGAATCGAATAAAATCTATCAGCGGTCGCTTTCTTGAGGCCGCTTTTTTTATGCTTCATATTGACCTCATATCATGCGTCCCAGAATTAATGGATTCTTTCCTTGGGCATTCTATTATGAAGCGCGCTCAGGAAAGGAAGCTGCTGCAAGTGAACGTACATAATCTTCGTCATTATGGGCAGGGTAAGAGTCGGCAGATAGATGATTATCAATATGGTGGCGGTGCTGGAATGGTGCTCATGCCTGAGCCACTGGCAAATTGCATAGACGACTTACAATCCAAAAGAAATTACGATGAAGTCATCTATATGACTCCTGAAGGCAGGCGCTTTGATCAGCGCGAGGCTAACAAATTATCACTTCATACTAATCTGCTGCTTATAGCTGGACACTACAAGGGAATCGATGAACGCATCAGAGAGCTATATGTTACCAGCGAGATATCTATAGGCGACTATGTGCTGTCTGGTGGAGAAATAGCCGCAGCAGTTGTGATAGACGCCTTAGGACGACTTTTACCTGGGGTGCTCAATGATGAAACCTCTGCACTCACCGACTCCTTTCAAGATCAGCTGCTGGCACCTCCAGTATATACTAGACCAAGCGATTTTCGCGGGCTTAAGGTGCCAGATGTACTTCTCTCAGGACATGACCAGAATATCAGTAACTGGAGATATGATGCGTCACTTGATAATACTCGGAAGAGGAGGCCAGATTTATTAATTGGAGATTCTCAAATAACTAATGACTAATCTAATCTCGTAAACAAGATTATTTTTACACATTTCAGTTAGCTATTTATGGCTAAATACATAAGATCTATGGGGCACAAAATTGACGTTAAGCCCAGCAGGATGTATTAGCAACAATGCGTGTAGCAACAAATATTTAATCAGTACCTGACTCTATAGATGTCATTAATACTATGACATATAATTATAGCATTTAGTGAGATTTAATATCATATATTCTCATGAGTCAAAATCTAATGTATTACCGAATAATCTGACTTCACTATAAAAATTGGTAATGGTAAATACTTGCTATCTCCCACTAACAATATTTAAGGGATTCTCATTAATTGGAATAAGTGTATAGCTATATTATAAATTATATAATCGGTATCTGTGACAGAATGAATTAAAAATAAATCACTTTAGAATGCCGCAATTTAGAAGTTCGAGATCACTGAACTTCATAACTTAATTAGAAGTGAATGGGAAACTACTTGTCATTATGACCATTTTAAAGAATTTTCGAAATTCATTTTTATAAAATACAGAATTACATAAAGAAGTTAGCGCGTCACTAATCTGATATTGGTAAAATCATACAGGGAAATTAACGACTATAAATTAGGTGGAAAAATATATTGAGACTCTTTATTTATCACTAAGCTATATAGATAGATATTACCCTCACTATATAAATGCACTTAGATATTTCTCAAATTATTTCAGCTGCTAAAAAACCAATTAATAAAAGTATCATGGTCCCATCCAGAAGGCCAGAAAAATAGTAATCAGAATTATCAGCATTAGCTTTAATTATTAAAACTGAACTTAGTGAATAGCTTATAAATATGGCTATGATGTACTTCCAATCAAAGTGAAGTTGGAAGAATAAAAAGATGTAAATTATAAATGAAATTAATATAAAAAAAAGAGCTAATCGCTTAGATATTTTAATGCCGAGAGAATGAATAAGGGTCTTTACACTGGACCGCTTATCAACTAGCTCATCTCGAATATCAAAAGGAATAGTAATGGCAAAAATAAACAATGTCCTTTCGATAAATAATAGATAATCATTCGCTCCCAAGGCTAATTGGGTGTCAAAAGGAATCAGAACTGTTAATAGCCCCCAAACTATACTGATCAATATAATTTTTATATAATGGAAATCTCTTATTCTCCTGCGATGAGGTAGCAATGGTACGGTATAAATAACAGAGATTACTGCGGGAGCTAGTAATAGTATACATGTGCGATAGGGGAGCTTAAAATAATAATAGATCGCGCCAGCTAAACCTATGATTGCATATACTCTAATGTGGTGCTTATATTGTTTAATGATTTTATAGCGTCCTTGCTTTCGATATATACCGACCATCTCTATACCGACGATTCGATGGAGCGAGTAAATAAAAATAGTAGAAAAAAATAAGAAGAAATAATACGCGGTATCTATATTTACCGATACTAATCTACTGGTCACATAAACTAAAGAGATAGAGCCAAGGGCAATATGCAGGCTGCTGTATATGTATAGATCAAGTATTTTATATAATAGCCTCGTCGAATTGAGTTTCTATGGTGAAAAGAATAATGATACTATGTCCTGGCTCTATACGTAAGTATTTAGTATGAACTTAACTGGACCTGATCTAACAAGACATAATATTCAACTTCTATTTTAAATCCGATCAAAGCTTTCAACCGTCTGCTTAACTAGGACATCTCCCGTATGCTTAATGGCTGAAGGCTCAAACAGCAATACGTGAACCTCTTCTTCCGCGACAGGCCTGTGTTCTACTCCACGGGGTACGATGATTATCTCACCTTCATTCACTATTTCCTTTCTATCTCTAAATTCTATAGTAAGTCGACCTCTGATTACCATGAAGAGTTCATCTTCTTCGGCGTGATCATGCCATATGAATTCTCCTTTCAGCTTAGCTAGTTTTACATCCTGTCCATTCAGCGAAGCAATGATTTTTGGCGACCATCGGTCTTGGAAAAGATTTAGTTTCTCAAGGATATTGACCGCCTTCATCTAAAAGTATTTAAAATTATGATCGACCTTTATCTTTAAGAGCGTCTCATAAATAAGCTTGCTCACATTTTCGATATCATCCTGATGAGCCATCTCTACTGTCGTGTGCATATATTTCAGTGGCAATGAAATCAGAGCTGATGGCACCCCTCCATTAGAGTAGGCGAACGCATCTGTATCAGTCCCTGTACTTCGTGAGGATGCTGATCTTTGAAAAGGTATTTCTTTTTCCTCTGCAGTACTGATGATGAGTTCCAGCAGCTTATTATGCACAGCCGGCGCCACCGTCAGTGATGGGCCAGAACCTGACTTGATATCACCCTGCTCTTTTTTCTTATACATTGGAGACTGCGTGTCATGGCATACATCTGTAACGATTGCTACCTGAGGATTGATGGTATGGGCGATCATCTCAGCGCCACGTAAGCCTATCTCCTCCTGCACCGCATTAACTATACAAAGTCTATATGGTAGTTTCTTCTTACTCTCCTTTAACATTCTGGCTACCTGAGCGATGCAGAATCCACCAATTCTGTTGTCTAAAGCTCTCCCAACGTAGTATTGATCATTAATCTTTTCCAGCTCATCATCAAAGGTCAGCACACATCCTACATGGACACCCATGCCCAGCACTTCATCTTTGTCTTTTGCTCCTATGTCAACAGTGATATTTTCTAACTTAGGAGCGAGTGAAGCATCCTTTCCTCTTCTTACGTGGATGGCAGGCCACCCAAATATACCCCTGACGATGCCTTTTTTTGTAAAAATATTGACACGTTTTGAGGGAGCGATGACGTGATCAGATCCACCATTCTTGATGACACTGATGTAGCCATCGTCGGAGATATAATTGACAAACCATGATATCTCATCAGCATGTCCTTCAATGACGACAGTATACTCCTTCTCAGGGTTAATGATGCCATATAGGGTACCATAATTGTCCAACTTCCATTCGTCCACATAAGGCTTAATGTATTCTAACCATACCTTCTGTCCTTCTGTTTCGAAGCCTGTAGGTGATGAACTATTCAAATATTTGTGCAAGAATTGTTCTGATTCTTTATTAATTATTGTCATGTATTAATTGTGATTTCATTATTAAATTTTTGGACAACACAGCAGACATATTTCTGATATTACACCGTTAACTCCAATGCTGGAATCAAATACAAGTTATATAGTTTTTGAAAACTGCTCAGACCAAATTTTTGGGTTTTTATACCACTCTTTAAGCATATGATATTCATTTTCAGTTATCCTTCCGCTCTTCTTTGCTGTGTCGAGCAGGGCAGGGTAGTTAGTCAGGCTGGTATATGTACAGTTAGCTTTTGCAAAATTTGATGAAGCTTCTTCTAAATTATAGGTGAATATAGAGAATACATCGATAACACTTACTTCAGCATCCCTCAAGACATCGACAACCTTGAGACAACTTCCTCCAGTAGAAATCAGATCTTCTACCACGATAGCTTTCATACCAGTTGTCACGTGACCCTCTATGATGTTTTGTCTTCCATGATCTTTGGATTTGGATCTGACGTATGCAAATGGCAAATCCATCGCATCAGCTAATAAAGCTCCGTGGGGTATTCCAGCCGTGGCCACCCCGATGATGACGTCAGCTTGATAATGGTTCTTCTCGATAGAATTTTTAAACCCTAATTTAATCATGTTTCTTACAACAGGATATGACAAAGACAGCCGATTATCACAGTAAATAGGTGACCTTAGACCTGAGGCCCAAGTAAATGGATCAGAGGGTGATAATTTTATTGCTTCAATTGACAATAACTTACTAGCTAAGCTTTGTTCAATATTCATATCTTGCGGTGTTTTTTGAAGTGTGACAAATGTACAAAATATACATAAACGAGTCTTTGTTGGTTTTAGCCAGTCGTGCTGATGTGACCATTCCAAAGGCTGGTGACGAGACAGATATTATAGCCATGTACTCGGGTAAACCTAAGTTCCTGCTAAACTACGTGGACCTTGCCGAGAAAAACTCTGTACATAAGTCTATAACGATCTACGCTGATGATGTAAAGAAGCTCAAAAAGGACTTTCAGGGACTCTTTAAGATTGTGAAGGCTGCAGGAGGGCTGGTCATCAATGAGCACTATGAAGGCCTGGTCATCTATAGAAGAGGATTCTGGGATCTACCCAAGGGCAAAATAGATCCAGGAGAAAAAAAGAAGGCCGCAGCCATTAGAGAAGTTCAAGAAGAGACGGGAGTCCAAGAATTATTATTGGAAGAGAAACTTATCACGACCTATCACACCTATCAAGATATAAACAAAAAGCGTGTCCTTAAGAAAACCTATTGGTATCTGATGAAAGCTGATAAAGTCGATCTAATCCCTCAAACGGATGAAGGCATCAAAAAGGCTAAATGGGTGAATCTCGCAGCATTTATGCTCAACAAGCCAAAAATTTTTCGGAATATCAAGGACATTATAAATTATTACAATGATGTCTATCTGGAAGACAGCGTATAGCACTCGCATTGCTGACTAATTTCTGGACAATATTTTCGAAGTGATGTACTCGCTGTCGACTGAAAGTTTTAGCTTAATGACTTACTAAATATTAGCGTAAGTGGCTATATCATACCTCAAACCATTTAGTACAAAAGTTTCTAAAAATGTTGAAATGAGGCAGTCTTCTACTTCAAGCCATTTTTTAGTTTATTCAGTAAATAGGCATGTTCAGAAGAACCTGATGCTTGGAATTGAATGATTGGTAATTCATCGCTAAGAGATTGTCAATTTTGCTGCTTTGATAATATGTCTGGAACTGTTGCACTGCGCTAATTAATTTTCCATGAAAATCGGGGTCACATTAAAAATTGGTTGTCATGATTTTTATCAAAAATCTCGCCAACCAAAGCCTCTCTCTACCATCTTTCCCAGTACTTTGTACTGGGCTATCAAAATATTACACCTCACCATGATTACTTCTGAATATGCCTTAATACTGAGCTGCAAAGACCTTTGTGAACATACCTGATTCTACATGGACACCAGCACTTAGTCAAGTAGCATGTCAATCCAAGTCACGCTGTTATTCTCAGTGCCAAGAATATTTCGATTAATCCTCTGGAAATACGTGCTGTATGCGATCTTTGAGGTCTTTATAATGGGCTTTTGTTAGAGGGTCAGATGACTTCGCTTTTTTTGATAGACCCATAATTGACCTTAAGTTACTTCTGGCTAATGCTTTATAGTCGAACATGTCGTTATCATCATCTTCCATTAAGTCTACCATCTTGTCTATATAAAGACGCTGGAGTGTGCGTCGATATGCGTCAGTGGTAGTTTTTGATTTCATCTCGAAGAAGATCATATCTCTGGTATCCTCGAATAGTGAGCTTAGGGTATAAGTATTCTCTCCCAGCATAGATTCTTGTTCCGACAATCTCTCTAAGCGGCTATCATTGAAGAGCGTGTTAATAGTGTAATTGTGCAGCTTTTTCATTCTGTCCAACTGACCACTTGATTCGAAGCGTCTAAGAATACTTTGATCTAATAGCCACGTCGGGGTTCTGAAAACTTGGCTATCTAAGAATCTGATCGCTCTTCTTTGCTTTTCTAAGCTATTGGTTTTGTAAGTGACATCATTTTCATCATATGTCTTATACACTTCTTTTACACCACCGATATTATTAGTGACGTGACCGACATACCTCCTGAATTGGCCAACGATATTATTATACAGTTCCTCAAGATTTTCAAACTCCTTAGCCTCCTCTCCAGTCCATTCTATCAGCTTAGGTACGATTCTTTTTAGATTCTTAATACCGAGTTCACTAGCCAGCATAGAGTCATCACCGATATCTTCTGTCTGAGAGGAATAGTCTGAGACTCCTCTACTTTGTCTACCGTATCTGTAATTAGGATTTCCCGCTTTCTCTTTGATCATCTGATTTATGATGCTGCGCTCTGAGTCTGTACTCTCTCCGGGGAATAACTGGTAACCAAACTGAATAGACCACTTGTCATACAGGCCTATATTTGGCATGAGTGCCACATCACCATCTTCTGGTTGCGCCACATAATTGAATCGTGCATAATCCATGATGGAGGGAGCGGTACCCATCCTTTTAGTAAAGCTTGGGGATCTAAGTGAGTCTACCGGGTAGGCTACACTGGCTCCCATATTGTGAGGCAACCCTAAGGTGTGTCCCACCTCATGAGCTGAGACAAATCGGATCAGCCTGCCCATGACTTCATCTTTAAATTTCGGTGATCTAGCATCTGGATTAATGGCTGCAGTCTGTACGAAAAACCAATTACGTAGCAAGTTCATAACATTATGATACCATATAATATCACTCTCGATAATTTCTCCTGTGCGAGGATCGTGTACATGAGGTCCCATCGCATTTTGTATGTCCGTACTGACATACCTTATGACAGAGTTTCGCACATCCTCTGGATCCCAATCAGGGTCTTCTTCTGGAGTTGGTGCATATTTCCCTACGATAGCATTTTTAAAGCCAGCTTGTTCAAATGCCACATTCCAGTCATCTACTCCTTGCTTTAAGTAAGGAGCCCACTTCTCAGGTGTGGCAGGATCTATATAGTATACAATTTGTTTTACTGGTTCCACGAGCTCGCCTCTGGCATAAGCCTCTGGATCCGACGGCTCTAATCTCCATCGAGTGATGTACCTTCTTTTTGCCGCTTTTTGCTCATTAAGGCTGTAGTCAGTCTGAGTCAGTGAGAAATAACCGACTCTCGAATCATAGAGTCTTGGTTGCATCGGCACCTCCGGAAGTAGTATAAACGATTGAGTCATCTCTACCGACATGGTGCCAGTGATCTGATTATCTGGCAGGTCTTCGCCTCCATTATAGGTTAGGACATGTTTTACTAATACATTCTCAGGAAATGCTTTTAGGTTGGAGATAAAGCTGCGCTTGGAGTCTACGCCTTTGAGACCGAAGTCTTTTCTTTGACTTTGACTTACAGGTCCGATCATTTCTATATCTGAAGTAAAGAAGTTTTCGACATCGATCACGTAGGAGCTACTATCATCTGACTGCACTTCTATGGGGAACATCATGATGACAGGCTCAAAGTTATTATTCTGAACAGACTTGTAGATGGGCGTTTCTTCCGTTGCTACACTGTTATAAGATACGGAGCGTAGAAGCAGATGATTGTTTTTCTTTTGAAACCTAATGACTTGCTGAGGTCTTGACTTAGTACCAGCACCACCAAAGTTCAGGTTTTTGACAAAACCAGATATTCGGCTGACTATGAGAACTTCTTTCTCTAATAGCTCCGATGGGATTTCGAAGAAATGTTTGTCATCCACTTGATGGACTGTGAAAAGGCCTTCTTGTGTGACGGCAGTATCAGTTATGACATCTGCGTATAACTTCTTTTTATCGTCTTTATCCTCCTTTTCTTCATTCTTATCCTGTGCGAATGCTGAGACAGTTATAAATAACGTAATCAATAGTATTAGATACTTCATGCTTTCAAGTTACACTTTAATTTTATTTGCTAAGATAGTAATTGACATATTACCTGAGTCAGCTCCATACATGATTTGATATGGCATAATAATAACCAAAATCTTGTATGAATTCCTCTGTACCTGATGTTTGCATATAAGTCAAATTATACTGCTGGTAGATATACAGAAGGGCCATGTATATACACAGCCCTGATTTATTAATTAGTAATTTCTTATAGTAGGAAAAACTATCGCCTGCGACCACGTTGACCTGCTCCGCTTTTCTTCCTGTTGGCGAAGAATTCTTGCTTTCTTCTTTGTTTTTCTTTGTTCCATTCCTTCTTTTCTGCTTCTGACATTGGCTTATCAGTTTGAGGAAATGGGTTGTCATCTACGACTTGCAGTTTTTGTTTGATCAGTCTCTGTATATCTTTTACATAGGCATTTTCCTCTGGCTCACAGATTGAAATAGCTATCCCATCCTCGCCAGCTCTTCCAGATCTCCCAATCCTGTGGACGTATGTCTCCGCTATATTAGGTACGTCGTAATTGATCACATATCTCAGCTTGTCGATGTCTATTCCTCTTGCGGCAATATCTGTAGCGACTAACACTCTGACGTCTCCTGACTTAAAGTTGCTGAGCGCTTTTTGTCTTTGATTTTGAGCCTTATCTCCATGTATTGCTGCCGCATTAACATGTTCCTTTTTGAGGAATCGAGTGATTTTATCTGCACCGTGCTTTGTTCTAGAAAACAGTAATACTTGGTCCAACGACTCATCTTTGAGAATGTGTATGAGTAAGTCTTTCTTGGTTTGCTTATTTGTGTAGTATAAATACTGAGTTATCGTCTCAGCAGCTGAGGAGACTTGTGCTACTTCTACCTTGATTGGATCTTCCAGAATCGTGTTAGATAGTTCAACGATGTTTTGTGGCATCGTCGCTGAGAAGAAGAGTGACTGTCTCTTTTCTGGTAGTATTTTAAGAAGCTTCTTGATGTCATGAATAAAGCCCATGTCCAACATACGATCAGCCTCGTCCAGCACGAATAGCCTAACGTCATCCAAACTTATGTAGCCTTGGTCAATCAGGTCAAGGAGTCGACCTGGCGTAGCAACCAAGATATGGACACCTTTCTTTAATTTATCTACTTGCTTGCCTTGCTTCACCCCACCAAAAATAACCGTGTGTTTTATATCGGTATACTTGCTGTATTCCTTAATATTTTCATCAATCTGAATGGCTAATTCTCGAGTAGGCGTGACGATCAGTGATCTTAAAATAGGAAATCCCCTATGGTCACCATCTTTCTGATGGATGAGCTGTATGATGGGTATTGCAAAGGCAGCAGTCTTGCCAGTACCTGTCTGTGCACATCCTAGCACATCTCTTCTATCTAAGACTAAGGGTATTGCTTTAGCTTGTATTGGTGTGGGTTCTGTGTATTGTTTGTCTTCTAATGCTCGTAAAATTGGATCTACCAATTCTAAATCTTCAAAACTTTTCAATTTATTTAAATTTTCTAATGTGGGTTAAATGAAGTCTTCAATGTATATGGACTTCAGTTTTAATTAAGGTTATCTCGGGGTGATTAAGGTGTACATCACTGTTTGTGGAAATAAGTTGTTATTCACAATGATATCCACTTTACGGCTGCAAAGGTATGAATATTCTACACATGATGCATTTCTAAGGCATCATGTAGAAAGCAACATCTAATAATATTTGGCCATATTTTTATATGCAGTATATAATATTGTAACATGAACTTATATATGGTTTGAGCAATCATATAATTGCTACGGACGAAATTTTTTTATGTATGACTCTTTATGACAGATAGCTAAGAGCATGCCTGAGCCTATAGCTCTTCTTCACTCGGTGTTATCTCAGTAATAGCTAGTATCCATATTTATCCTTCCAAAGCAGCTTCATCTGGTCTAAAAGTTTTGCCTCACTTCCATTTTTAGATGGTTGGTAGTAGGCAGTGCCTTTGATCTTTTCAGGTAGATAGTTTTCATCGATGAAGCCACCCTGGAAATTATGAGCATATTTATAATCTTTCCCGTATCCGATGTCTTTCATTAGATTGGTAGGAGCATTACGCAGATGCAGTGGAATAGATAGATTACCAGACTCGCGCACTTCGGCTAAAGCTTGGTCTATGGCTGTGTAAGCAGCATTACTTTTAGGAGAGCAAGCTAGATAGATGGCCAATTCTGACATAGGGATTCTACCTTCTGGAAGGCCTATACGCTCTACCGCCGCGAAGCAACTCGTCGCTAATAGCAGCGCATTAGGATTAGCCAGACCTACATCCTCTGCTGCTGAGATGAGCATGCGACGACAGATGAATTTAGGGTCTTCGCCACCTTCTATCATTCGGGCTAGATAATATACTGCCGCGTTTGGGTCACTCCCTCTGATAGACTTGATGAATGCTGATATAATATCATAGTGCTGCTCGCCTGTCTTATCATAGAGAAGCATGTTAGATTGGATGGAGGCTCTCACTAAGTCATTGGTGATGATGATTTGGCTAGCTTCTCCGTGGTGATTCACCACTAGCTCAAGAGCATTGAGTAGCCTCCTGACATCTCCGCCACTGAATTTCATTAGTGCTTCAGTCTCTTTCAACGATATGTTGTGCTGTTTCAGATAATGATCTTCTTGGATAGCATAACTCATAGCTTGCAGCAAATCATCAGAAGACAAATGCTTCAGTATATAGACTTGGCATCGAGAGAGAAGGGCGGAGATGACTTCGAATGAAGGATTCTCTGTAGTAGCTCCGATCAGAGTGATGATGCCTTTCTCCACGGCACCCAAAAGAGAGTCCTGCTGAGACTTACTGAAGCGATGGATCTCGTCAATAAATAGTATTGGATTAGGTCGATCGAAAAAGAGTTGTTTCTCAGCCTTGGCGATGGTCTCTCTTACGTCTTTTACGCCTGAATTAATGGCAGACAACGCGAAGAAAGGACGGTCCATGGTTTTTGATATGATATTGGCTAAAGTAGTCTTACCCACTCCTGGTGGTCCCCAGAATATCATAGAGGGAATTTTACCTGAAGCTATGGATCGCCTCAATACGGCGTCTGGTCCTACAAGATGCTGCTGTCCGTAGTAATGATCTAAATTATGAGGTCTGATCCGTTCAGCTAATGGCTGCATATGGGTGTGAATTTATTAAATTTAGTGGGAAGTGAAAGATCCGCCACCATAAGCTTTCAGCTTGACAGACTGCCCAACTTTAATTTTTCTCTACATGACTTCCGAGTTTGGCTTCATAGTCACTTACTTAATCTTAGTCAGATCGTAGAAGTAAGCATTATGTAGATTTTCTAAAGCCTATAGGAAACGAAACATGGATTCAGACCCTACTTAATGCTATATAAGAAGTGAAGAAGAATCAGAGCGCGTCTCTGGTGGGTGAGCATAAGATTCGTTGATGCTCAGTTGATCATGAAAATCGATCCATATCCAGCATTTGTATTTATGCGCGTTGATGATCTCATGTTCTACGGCTAATACTTTTTCATTAAATGGAGTCAAGGGATCGCGTGCGCGAGCGTAGCGCGCATTTTTAGTCTGTCTGTAATCCTTACTCATAAATATCTTGATGTCGATGCCAGATAGTAAGGAGACGTAGGTGCCTTCAACGATGACGACCTGAGTCTGACTACTATCCAGTGTCTCCGTGGATGTGGTGTTTGTGTTGTAGTTTACAAGCGGTTTGGTAATCCGTTTATCATTTTGCTTAGAAGCAGCTATATGCTTATTTAATAATTCTAAATCTACCTCCTGCGGGCCAACGAGCTTGATATCAGAAAGCCTGGCTAAGTGGTTGTCATGTGGGGGAAGGTGGAAGTAGTCATCTTGGTGATAGAGGTCCACGGCTATATCTTCTAAATGATAGAGGTGTTTTAGATTTCGGCTTAGAGAGGTTTTTCCACAGCCGCTCTCCCCAGCAATACTGATACTATAGGGGCAGTCATTTTGCCTTAGGAGTATAATAGCTTCGTATGTGCGCTTAGCGAGCTCTATGTATTCATGGCTGATCATATTTGATTGCTCGATCATAGCTCAAACTTGAGTTTATGGTAAACATGCGCATCAGTTGCCTTTGACATGAAGATAGCCCCAGCAGCGCTGAAGACTAAGCGCTCCTGTCCAGCTGCTGAAAATGTATCTGTGCGTATGCATTCATGAAATTTATAATCATGCTGCCTAAGATGCTCGCTATATGTCATATTTATTTCTCGGATTAAATTTATCTGACCATACTTGGACAATCCTAAGCAGAGCAAACCCATCCAGACTGGCCAGACGGCACCATTATGAAACTGATAAGGATGATTTTTAAATGAGAAGCTATAATTGTGTTCCAACTCGTGCCAAAGGTGAGAATCTGGAAAAATGGGCGGCCAAAAAGCGGGCACCAGACTGTGCTTAATATCAAAGAACAATTCTTTGAGGTATTTGACTAAGGCATTTACCTGATCAACTGTGGCAAGCCCTGATAGTAACATTAAGGCATTGCCAGCACAATCAAACTGATCGTTAAATCCTTCAGGTCCAATGGATGTACACCAATAATTACGCTTCGGATTAATTGAGTCTTCGTATGCTCTTGGGTGATATATATAGTGGCTATTCAGCTGGTCCTGAGTTGGCCAGAAGTTAATACTTATTTTTTCTTTGACTTCGGAGATTTTATTGTTGTAATCATCTTGTTGAAATAATAGGCTGCTGAGCGACAGGCCCCAAAGACGTAACATATTATCATATAGAGTATGGCCACGCACTGGATATTCATCAGCCCAATTTCCGCTCGTAGGTGTGTAGATGAGATGCTGTCCGTTGTATTCCCAGTAGCATACTGCCTTATGGGCCTGATCAATGGAATTTTTCCAAAATTTCAATTCTGTTGTTTCATGTTCATTTAGAATCAGCAGCGATACGCCAATGATGTACCACAGCGTGGCATCCACTCTACCTGCAATACCTCCATAGCTGCGTATGTGTTCATCTTGGACGTTAGAGGGGATAATGCCGAGCTCACTTTGACCATTTTTTAGGGTAATGAGCGAATCTTTAAAGCCAGAAATGATACTTGCATCATTAGCCATTATTCCAGCTATGCCCGCTATCACCGAATCTCTCGCCCAGATTCTCTGATAGTTATCTTTGGCCACATCACTAGCTAAAATGCCTCGCATGGTGCAAGATGACTGGATTAAACTGATAGCTGCTTTTAGCATAGAAAGGGGAGTAGATATTCTAATAAATCAACAAGATAATTGCTGTGATTATTATCAGAGCTAAGCCTTGATATCTATAATTTGTGTACCAAGGGCTTTGCTTTAATGTGACTGATTCTGCATGATAGTTGTCTACGCTCCATACCAAATCAGACATATCTCTGCTATCTTCAGTGACGCTCAAAGATCCTATGATCAGGGCGGCGCAGCTCAGTGTAAAATGGATACCTGTCATATAAAGAAAGTGAACACTCCATAGGCTGGAGTAAGCTGTTGCCAAGATGGAATAAATGGTAAATAGGCCACCTGCAACAATCGCATATAATGCTCCTCTGCTATTGGCTTTCTTCCAGAATATGCCTAAAACGAAGAGTGCGACTATGGGCGGACAGAACCAGGATAAAGTATTCTGTAAGTAGTCCCACAGCTTTTCTGCATGTACGATCTGTGGTGCCCATACGGCTGCAAGGATCATCACGATAAAGGTGACGATCCGACCCGTGGTCATAAGTTGCTTTTTATTGGCCTGCGGATACCATTTCTGATAGAAGTCCATGGTGAAAAGAGTAGAGACTGAGTTGAGCCCCGAATCGATACTCGACATGAGTGCTGCGATAAAGCCTGCTAAGACTAAGCCCAAGATGCCCTTAGGTAATAAGTCAAAGAGCATCGTAGGATATATCTGGTCTGCTTGATCAGCCATGTCTGGATACAGGACTCTAGCGAATGCACCTGGAAAAATCATGATAAAGAGGATCGTCAATTTTAAAAATCCAGCGAACATAGCTCCCCATTGACCTTGCCTCTTGCTTTTAGCCGCAAGCGTTCGCTGAGTGATGTATTGATTCGTCCCCCAAAAATAGAACCCTAATAATAAAACGCCTGTAAAGAGGCCAGGCCAGGGCAGTGCCTCGTCGCTGATGGGCTTGATGATGTCAAAGTGCGAGGCGTCGGTGATCTTCAATACAGCGTCAAAGCCGCCCGATTTATCCCATGCAAAATAAGTGATCAGGATACTACCGAAGATAAGAATCACAGCCTGTATGGCATCAGTATAGACGACAGAACTCAGTCCTCCTGAGACGGTGTATAGCCCTGCGACGACTGATAGAACGGCGATGATTACCCATAATGGAAATTGTGGAAATATTAATTGAATTAAGATGCCACCTGCATAGAGGGTTGCAGCTATGTCTACTAAAATATTAAGTATGATCGCTATGCCTGATGCATAAGCGCGTGTGAAATAGTTATATCGCTTTTCTAAAAATTCTGGGATAGTGAAGATTTTATTCTTCAGGTAGTATGGTAGAAAAAAAATAGCAAATATAATCAAGACCAGAACCGCCATCCACTCATAGCTGAATACTGAGAAGCCATCATTATAGCCTGCACCTGTTAGACCCACGAGACTATTACTTGACATGTTAGAGGCAAAAAGAGAAAAACCGATAATCGGCCAAGACAAAGATCTACCAGCCAGAAAATAATCCTCGGCGTCTTCGTGCTTACTGCCAAAATAGAGTCCCAACAACACTACAAAGACCAAATAGCCAATAATGATCCCAATGTCTAAGTTAGATAGTTGCTCATAAAATCCCATAGCTCTCTTTAATATATTTTGGCATCAGAACTGAAGGTCTATTAGCTCATTGCTAAGCTCGAATTTATAAATCTTTATGCTAGTTATCATTGGTTATAGACGTATCATATGATTCTACAATGTACAAAACGGTTGGAGTATTACCACATGCAATATGTGGTTCTACATGTTGCAAACGTTTGTGTAGATAAAAAAATGCGGACGTGCTATAGGCTGACCTTGATCTGAGCATCATATCCATGCAGGTCTGCGTCTATGGTGTTTAATCTGCTTTCTAAGCTATTAATCGCTTTTTTCTCCTTGCCGAGATGCTCGTCAAGCTGATGAAAGTTAGAATCAATTTTATTTTTGATACTGCCGATGTAGTCTTTCAGCTTTGTGCTGATCTCGCCTTTCAGTAGCGCTCGCCCTCTGTCAATTTCTTCTTTGAATCCCGCCAGAATTTTTCTTTTCTTCAGACCGACTGTAACACCTGCGAAGAGTAGGCCAATGGTAGTCAGAATACCTCCTGTGATATCGAATACCATACCATTAGTCACCGTAGCGAGGATCACACCGACTATGGCGATCCCTCCACCTGCGGCCATATTAGGTGTCAGATTTTGAGAATCTGTGGCAAGGGAGTCATCATAAAAGTTCTCCGAGTTCTTTAGAAATTTGCTGAATGCACCTTGAAGGTCCTTTAAGACATTAGAGCGTCTCTCTGCAATCTCACTGAAGATCTCGTGATCCTTCTGCAAGATCGTTTCAGAATTTCTAATTTTGAGATCAATGATGCTTCCCATTTGTTGGATGCTTTCTGCTATATCGACCACTCCCTCATTTAGTTTCTCTTTGAGTCCGATATTCAAGTCGCGCTCTAAGTCCGTGGCGAGAAGATTAAGCCATTCTTTAGGGCTTTCTTTTTTATCCATGATAGACTTAAACGAACGCCGAAGCATCGGGATAAATGACAACCCATCACGCATCTGATTATATTTTTCAGCTGTGATCTCATTGTAGGTGTGGACTAAGTTTTCTATAAGGGTGTCCACCTCCTTGTCTGATTTTAATTTTTGATTATCCAGTGTTACCTTGATATCATCTCTAAATCGTTGATCAGAATCATATTGTTCCTTGCGAGTGATTAGGCCCTTAAATATCTTGTCATTGATCGTCAGAGCGGTTGAGATGTTATTCTTGAGCTTGAGCTTGCCAGCCTGACCGCTGGTGATTTTATCTTCAATGAATTTTCTTAGGGGTAAAAAACCGCTCCCTTCTATATCCTCTGCCTGCTCCATCTTTGCAGATACTGCGAAGACCGTAGGCTCAGAGATGCCTTTTTGGATGGCGTGATCTCTGACTCCATTAATGTTAGTGACTAAGTCATCTGGTTCCATCAGATCTTTCTGCTGAAGGACGAAGATGATCTTCTTGCGCCATTCGTCTTGTATATAGTCGAAGAATTCCCAAGCAGATTGCCGATAGGGATTCTTTGATTCGAATACGAAAACGATCAGATCTGACGCAGGTATGAAGCGCTCCGTAATCTCTTGATGGTGATCCACGATGGTGTTGGTCCCTGGCGTGTCTACGATGGCGATCTCCTGCAGGATCTCAAATGGCTGAAAGATCTTGTGCAGATATGGATTTACCACCTCGACTTTCTGTACTTCGCCATAGGTGATCTGCTGGATGGTGTCAGTCATAGGAGAAGCTGCTACTTTACATATTTCCTCTTTTGATTTTAGTAGTGCATTAATGAAACTGCTCTTCCCCGCCTTGACCTCGCCGACAATGACAAACATGTAGGGCTCCTTGATTCTATCTTTAAGGTCACCTACAGTCTGCTCCAGAGAGCTATGTTTGATTTCTTTAGTGATATCATGAAGATTGATAATGATCTCTTCTACATGATGCTTGACTTGCTCGATGTCCTTATCTTTCTTAAATAGCATATGTTTAGATTGATCCATTATTGAGACTAAAGAATGAAGAGAAGGTCATTAAATCCATAATGTACATTTGGTAAATCGTCGAGTATATGTAATCTGTGCATGTTCAAATTTATGCATATCATAAATAATATATTGATTCTTTGCCCATACAGAACAGTAAGTCTAAGATGCTGACATTATTTATAAACCCATGCCGCTCTTCAAAGATTTGAGGGTATGCTACAGTTTTATAAGATCTATAATTTTTAGCAGTTATGCTGGAGCGCATGTCCCATATGTTGTCTTCGGGGTAGATTTCATAGTACGATGATGTTGTCCTTAGTTCAGTCTCTATTTCCAGAAAAGTAACTATCCAAGACATGATAGCATGATTGAGGTCTACTAATAACTCGAAATTTTGGAGCAGCAAGCGCTCTAATTGCTCGCATACATGATCAAAATATGGACTTCTCCCATAATGACTCTGACAAAGTTTGATGAAGGTCTTATGCCACGGCATGTCATAGGATATGCTGACCTTTTGGATTGATTGCTGTTCGTGCTTACCCTTAGCCAGAGGGACGGAGATTTGGGTGATGCCATTTGGTCCAAGCAGCTGGCATCTATTCCTGAAAGAGCGTTTCTGGTAGTTCTCGTGTGTTTCTATCAGGCAAGTATCGGCCTTGGCTATGGCTGATAAAGCATACACCGGCGGAAAGAATTGCGTTTCTATGACAATAGTTTGGCTCATTCGTAATAGGGCGAAGATGTAATAAAAATTAGTTTTGTCCTATGGCTAAGTATGAATATTCGGATTTGCCAGAGCGTCTAATTGATAGTTTAGTAGCTGAGGATCTCAGTATGGTAATCTGTATACCATGTTATAATGAGGATCATGTAGTAGAGGCAGTGGCTTCCGTGTTGATGTGTGAGGTCCCCCACGGACACAGTATAGAGATCATCATCTTAATGAATGCGTCTGATGATGCGCCGACGGACACATACCTGCGTAATGAATCTGCGTATGCAGCTATAGATAAAATGATAGTTCCTGTAGAGTTCGCGGTGCATCCGATATGTATCAGTAAGATTCCAAAGAAAAAATCCGGGGTAGGACGAGCTCGTAAATTGGCTATGGATGAGGCAGCCCGTAGGCTGGCTGAGTCAAAATCGAAGCTTAGCATAATAACTTGCTTTGATGCTGACTGTAGCTGTGATGAGAATTATATTACAGCGCTGATCGACCATTTTAAAAGTTCTGATAAGGAAGCTACATCTATCCACTTCGAGCACCCTGAGGCTCTGTTACATGGAGGTGAGACTGCCCATGCTATTTACTTATATGAACTGCATTTACGCTATTTCATCCAATATCAGAAGTTGATAGGACTACCATTCGCCTTTCAGACTGTGGGCAGCAGCATGGCTTGTAGACTGAGCGGCTATCATAGGATAGGCGGTATGAATACCAGACAAGCCGGTGAGGACTTTTACTTTATGCATAAATTCATCAAGGATGACCAGTGTGATCGCCTACATATGACAACAGTGTATCCGTCTGCCAGAGTTTCAGATCGGGTGCCCTTTGGGACGGGGCGCGCAGTGGGAGATATGCTGCAGGCCGCAGAGCCATATCGTACTTATCACCCATTTTCGTTTGAAGCGATAGAGTGTGTTGTAAAGTCCGTCAACCAGTTATATGATGCAGAGGTAAGTTGTAGTATATCAGATACTTATGACAAGAAAATTAAAGAATATTTACAAGGTATCGAATTCGACAAGAAGGTAGACAGCATCAGGGCTAACACCAGAACATTAGCGAGTTTCAAAAAATCATTTTATCAATTCTTTGACGCTTTTGTATTTATGAAGTATCTGCACTATATGAAAGATCACCATTATCCTGATATTGAGGTGATGACTGCAGCTCAAAGCCTGAGTAGTAAGTTAAATTTAAGCAATAGGGAGCCAAGTACATTACTTGATGCATATCGCAGCAGGTCGAAACTTATCCATTTATATTGAGTACGAGCGGGTATTAATGCAGGGCAGCTTTGAGCTCTAAGCCTTGTATAATTTGGCCCTCTTGGTCGACCCACCATGCTAATCTGTCGTAGACCTCCTGTTCGGGAAAATAGTGGAGCGCCATCTTGACAAAAATGTGCCCGTGCTTGGCTTCTGATGTCCACAATGTCTTATAGAATTTCTTGAGCTCTTCATCTTCAAGATGATCCGCGACCATCTTAAATCTTTCTGCACCTCTTGTCTCCACGACTGAGGCGATAAGTAGCCTGTCTCTAAATCTTTCTAATCTTCCAGAGTGACACCTCTTAATGAGCTGCTTCACATATAGATCCTCTGACATTTGATGATTTAGCTTCACGCCGCGGTCTTGCATAAGGGCATAGACCTGCTGAAAGTGCTCCAGCTCTTCAATACCCGTTTCTATAAGCTCTGGTATAATCTCTGTGCGGTCTGGATACTTAGCCACAAAGCTCATGGCCATGGCCGAAGCTTTGCGCTCGCAGTCTGCGTGATCTTGTAAAAAAGAGTCAAAATCAGCCATGACGGTATCTATCCAAGCCTGGCTGCTGGGCACGGCTATATCTAAATTAAGTTTGATAGCTTGTCTTTAAGAATTGAGAAAATAAAGAAAGGCTAAGATGACGCAGATGATCGTGATGATGCCTGTCCATATAAAAAATGCCTTCTCCTGCTTCTGATCTCTTAGCTCTGATTTTCGTTTTCTTTTTGATTTAGACATGGTCAATATTCTGATGATCGTCTAATTTAACAGGACCATACTGAAATTCAAAATGTAATTGAGGAATTTACCAATTGTGTGCATCCGAAGTAGCCGAATACTATTTGGCATAAGTCATATTTATTATTAAATTTTAACCTGCAAAATTATAATTGAGTAAATACACTGTAATTATAACTTGTAACAAAAGCTCACAGACAGGTGAATCCATCATCGCGCCCGCTGATAAAAATCTGTCACTCGGTCATCGACCAAGACATCAGTGGGCTTAATCGGCCTCTTCAGTATGATACCACCCATGGTGCGGCAGCGACTGAGGGCCACATAGGTCTGCCCATACTCGAAAGCTCCAGTCCCGATATCTATGATGACCTTATCAAATGTCTGTCCTTGAGACTTATGCACAGTGATAGCCCACGCCAGTTTGAGAGGGTATTGAGTGAAAGAGCCAGTCACCTCAGAGATGATTTGATTAGCATTTTTGTCTATAGCATACTTGGTCATTTCCCAGACCAGTCGCTCTACTTCTACATATGTGGTTGTCTCATCTCTATTTTGCACAGACACAGTCAGCTTGTCCTGCGTGACCTGGACTATCTTACCTATAGTACCGTTCACAAATTGCTTTTGTGGATCATTTTTGACGAACATAACTTGCGCTCCCAGTTTAAGCTCTAATATAGCTTTCGTCGGGTAGGTGCCTGGATTGAACTGACCAGACACCTTAGCAGGAAAATAGAACGAAGGCATATCTATCGCCTCCAGTTTTTTCTTATTAATGGAGTCCACTATATTATTGCGAGTAGAGATAGTGATATAGTATTCATCCTCTTCTTCGCTGATGGCTACATGTCTCTGGTTGAGGTCCTCCATATCATCGTAGTCAAAGTGGCGCATCCTGATATTATCCAATAGTCTGATGAAATGTTTTTCCTCCTGTCTGAAGACTTTATGCAGTTCAATAAGTTCAAATGACTCCAACCTCTCCATCACAGCCGCCGAGAAGAAGTAAGGACTCTCATATTTTCCAGTAATCACGCTTCGCTCTACTGGGTCAGCTATGATGGGCGGCAGTTGGTATAGATCACCAAAGAAGATCATCTGTACGCCTCCGAACGGTTGTGAGTTTTCTCGGTTCACCTGCAGAAAATGATCTATGATGTCCAGCATATCTACGCGTACCATGCTGATCTCATCGATAATAATAGTCTGCACTTTTTTATATATCCAGTGATTTTTCCGCTTTGTGATTTCTGACGGATTGATCATTTTAGGCGGAAGCCTGAAGAAAGAGTGGATGGTCTGGCCTCTTACCTGCAGAGCGGCAATACCAGTGGGAGCAAGCACCACAGCCCTCTTTTTGGTTGTAGAGGTGAAAAGATTGAGCAGGGTCGACTTACCAGTGCCTGCTCTGCCAGTGATGAATAAACTGTCGTTGCTTCTCTCCATACGATCTAGCGCATAGCTAAATTCACTACTGAGCGATATAGGTTCTTTAAGTTTATGTTGTTTCAATAAGTAGCAAGTTTTTGAATATATCCATAAGTTTGCACCCTAAAACGAACTATGCAGGTGGATGACATAATCAAATTTAAGGATTTCGACATTGTTCAGAAAGATAATCAAATGAAAGTGAGCACCGCGGGTATCCTTCTGGGAGCGTGGTGCGACACTCATGATTGTCACAAGGTGCTGGATATTGGTACAGGCACTGGCGTTATAGCTCTCATTATTGCCAAGAAAAATCAGGCTGCAGAGATTGACGCCATCGAGATCGATGATTTAGCCTACGTAGAGGCCCAGCACAATGTGGATCATTCTTCATCTGGCCATCGCATAAATGTCCTTAAGGGCGATATTAGAGAATTTGCGCTAAAGGGTGCGGGCCCATATGATCATATCGTTTGTAATCCTCCCTTCTTTAGCGGGGGTACACTTACAGATCATCAAGATAAGGACGCTGTGAGACACACCACTAAGTTGGGTCACGGTGATCTCCTGATAGCAGTGTCTAAGTTACTACAGGAAGATGGATACTTTAGTGTGATTCTGCCATTTATGGAGGGCTTGAGGTTCATTGAGATGGCAGAGAGGTATAAGTTACAGGTAGATGAAAGAGTCGATATCAAAAGTATGGAGGCGGGACCAGTAGACAGGCTCTTAGTCAAATTCAAGAAATGTGTGGATACATTTGAAATCACTCAAAGTGAGCTGACCATCAAAAATTTGGATGGAAGCTACAGTGAGGAGTTCAAGTCATTAGCAAAGGACTTCTATCTATAATAAATAGATATATAAGGCAGCCTATCTTCCGAATTTTAGAAAATCTGCAAATCTATACCCTTAAACCTATGTTGAGATTAAGTCAACCGCGGCTACCAGCTACAGCTGGCATATTGACTATCATATTTTTAGCTAATTCCAGAATTGTTTTGTCTTGCAGGAACACGATGCCACCGCTTGGGCCAGGCTGGATGTGCTGACCTACTATCTTACCGTTTTCATATTTCTTAGCTCCGAAGTAATTGCGTACCGTCTGTTCTTCAAGATGGAGCATTTCGGCAATCCTCTTAATGCTTCCTGTAGGTAGACTATGCTTGATCTGTCTAAGCTCTTCGAAAGTGATATTCATATATTAGAAGTTATGAGTTTAAAGAAATGAATTAACAGCAATAAGATACAAATTTTATTTGTTTATGTTAAACTTCACATCTGATTAATTCTAACATACTGTTAATAAATAGAATTAACTATGCACAATAATTATATTGTTGATATTTATTAATCTACGTCACTCAGAAAATTATGTAGCTTCTCAGCTCAATGATTTTCATGCTCCATCACTACATATCCCTAATGCACGGTACATCGAGCTATACATCATTAGTATTAACTGGAGTCTTCTATGGGCTCAAATATTGGCATTATTTACTTACTTTTGCGGTTTTTATTAACTAATGATTGTTGTGCAAATGTTTGCAAATATTGACGAAGCAGAGCTAACCAAACTGATTGAAGCGACTGACCTGATTACCATCCTAATAGCTGGAGCTGATGGTGATATAGACGATGAAGAGATGGAGTGGGCTCAAAAGCTTGCAGATATCCGCTCTTACGCATACGCAGAAGAACTGAAAGATTATTACTCAGCTGTCGGCCAGCATTTTGATATCAGATTAAAAGCACTGATAGCAGCCTTACCCAAGGAGGTCGAGCCCCGAAACAGAGAAATCAGTATTCGTCTCACAGAACTAAATCCGATCCTCCAAAAGTTGGATAATCAAATTGGAGCAATGCTATATGATAGTTACACCAGCTTTGCAGAACATGTCGCTAAGGCCTCTGGCGGATTTTTGAGATTCGCCTCAGTCAGTAAGGAAGAGAAAGCACTGATCAACCTGCCTATGATAGAGCCAATCCATCTACACTCGGCTGAGGACGGGGTATAACTGTCTCTATGCCTACAATTAGGCTGATAGCAAGTGGGTCCAAACAATTTTAGCCAGTCATGTGTAATTCTTTATACCATGGTGTTATCCGAAGTTAGAAGAGATCACCAAAGGAGTAGAGGGGCTTTGGTCTCATTGATGCTGACTGATGGTAGAGCTCAACTTTAAAAGTCGCGACACCTGCAGTAATTTTAATGATCAGATATCCTGAATAATGATAGCTTCCTGATTGGTAGTACTTAAGATCACCCGTTAAATATTCACAAATGAAAATTTTTACTTTAATCATGTTTTATAGTCTGCTGGCATGTCAGAATAATGCCGCGACTAAAAGCGATACTCATGACAATGTCGATAGCACAGCGGAAACACCAGTTTTACATTCGGACAGCGCTCTGAGCGCAGGAGAGCAGCTCAATTCAGATGGCGGCACCTTAGAAGACGCTGGACAAGGAAAAGACTCTGAACAGATCATAGATGAAAAATCTAAAGAGATGTCGAAGACATCATCATCTAAATCAATAGAAATTACGCAAAAACGGGCAGTATCAACGATCTCCAAATCGACAGTAGCAAAAGTAGAAGAAAGGTCTGCAAGCAATAAAACTAATTCAAATAATGCCTCTGAGGAAAAGCGGCGCGCTCAAAATACAAGCTCTAAAGTTGAAGAATCCAGTCAGGTAGATACGGAGGTCGCAAAGAATATAGCTGGTGCAGACACTTCTGAAATTGAGAGTACAGCGTCAGATAATAAGTCATTAGATCATAGTGATTTTCATCAGCTATTGCAAAAGCATGTCAGCTCTTCAGGTACTGTAGATTATGCGGCGTTTAAAAAAGATGAGGGTAAACTAGATGCCTATCTGAGTCTTCTGTCTAATCATGTGCCTACAGATGAATGGTCTGAAAATAACGGATTGGCCTTCTGGATGAATGCCTACAATGCAGCCACCATCAAATTAATCCTCAAAAATTACCCAGTCAAGAGTATCAGAGACTTACATAATGGAGAGCCATGGGACCAGAGTTGGGTGAAATTAGGTGATAAGACCTATTCGCTCAACGATATAGAACATGTTATCATCAGACCCACCTACAACGACGCCCGTATCCACTTTGCAGTAAATTGTGCCGCTAAGTCCTGCCCGCCTCTTTGGAATCAGGCTTTCACAGAAAGTAATGTTGATGATGCCTTGACTAAGCTGACAAAGCAGTTCGTCAATTCTTCGGCTAATCAAGTGTCGAAAAACAGCTTGACACTGTCAAAAATATTCGAATGGTATTCGGAAGATTTCGGGGATATTACAGATTTCATTTCAAAGTACTCCTCAGCCAAGGTTTCCCCTGATGCAGCTGTCAGCTACTCGGACTATGACTGGACGTTGAACGGTAAGTAGTCATTTAAGCTCGATCGAACTGTTAGGGTGTTTGCAAAATTATATTAGCTGACTTCTATCTTGACTTGTTATATTTGCATTCATAAATATCTGTGACATGCATGACGATAAGATCCGCAAGTGATCAATCGAGAAAATTGGCTGTCATAAGTTCAAGTTTTCATACTTACATTCTAAAAATTAAGGCTATGGTTAGAATTATATTTTTATATCTCAGCATATGTATCATTTGTACTGCATGTGGGTCTGTTCAATCTAAGGAAGCAGCAGCTGACAGCATCTTAATGCCAGTCAGTGCGGTAGAGATTGAAAAGGCAGAGAACATCTATCGGGGTCGATTTAAATTAGATAGGTTTGAGTCGGAAATAACGGCCTTTGAGGATAAAGATAAGGTCAGTAGATATGAGGATGATCAGGTATTATTCGTAGGTAGTTCATCCATACGATTATGGAAAACACTTGCAGAAGACATGGAGCCCTACCCAGTTCTGAATCGAGGATTCGGAGGATCTACGCTTCCTGAGGTAAATCATTATTTTGATAGGATAGTCGCTAAGTATAAACCTGCACAAATATTTATTTACTGTGGTGAGAACGACATAGCAGAAGGGCTGAGTGCCGATCAAGCGTTTAGTGAATATGTCAATTTTGTCGGGCTGGTAAACAAAGAATTACCTGGTACAGATATATTCTTCATTGCAATGAAGCCATCACCAGCACGCTGGGAGCTATGGGACCAATATCGGGATGCAAATGAGAAAGTGAAAAATCTCAGTTCATTATCGGCTAATCTCTTTTATATAGATATTACTGAGGTGATGTTAGATAAGAATGGAGAGCCCGACGAATCTATATTTATAGAGGATATGCTGCACATGAATTCATCTGGCTATGACCGGTGGGAGGGAGACATCAAGCCTTATGTAAAAGCCATCAGAGATAGAATGAAAAAATAATGGTCTATAGTAATAATAGATTTAAGCACTAAGAAAAGCAAAGCGCCCTAAATTGCTAAGAGCAAGTAGGGCGCTTAATTTATTATAGAGTCTATAGTTACATAGACTAATAATGATCTCGGTTGATCTACATGTTGGGAATTCTGAGCGTTTGCCCTGGGTAGATTTTATTAGGATCTTTAAGCATTGGCTGATTAGCCTCGAATATAGCTGTATACTTCATTGGATCTCCATAGTGCGCCTTCGCTATCTTGGACAGGGAGTCACCGCTTTTTACCTCATAAAAGACGGCCTCTGGCTCAGGTGTGACGACTGATATTCTATCATCCACTGATGCGACGCCTCTGACATTACCTATCGTTAGTATAGCCTTTTCCTTTTCAGCTTGAGATTCTGCTTTGCCGTACACCGTAACAGCATCATCTTCAACTTCGACTGAGAAATCATCAACAGGCAATTTGTACTCATAAAAAACTTCGATAAGCTTTTTCTCCATAACGCGGTCAGCTGCTTCAGCAGCCTCTTCAGCTTTAGATTCTCTTGTCTTTTTTCCAGCATTCTTTAAGAATGAAAATAGTCCCATAGTATTGATAAGATTTTAAGTTTTGAATAATTTTAAATGCACTGCGACACAAAAAAATAACGGGGAAAGCGCTGTAATAATTCCGTGCAGATCAATTATTTGTCACTACTTTTGCCGTGCTTTTCAATTTTGATTATGGAGGTTTATAAATTTGGCGGAGCATCGGTCAGAAATGCTAAGAGTATCAAGAATGTCGTTAAGATCATTTCAGATAATAGGAAAACCAAGCTATTAGTCGTGGTCTCAGCCATGGGGAAAATGACAAATGCTCTCGAGAAGGTCGTCAATGCCCTATATACCGATGGTAAGGCAGCAGGCGAATTACTTTTAGACGAAGTCAAGTCATACCATACTAAGGAGATCATCGATCTTTTTCAAAAAGAAGATGAGGTCCTGCTGAAGATGCTCTCATTCTTTGATCAGGTGTCTGATCTGCTGCAACGCTCAGTGATAAAGCAGTATGACAGAGATTACGATCAGACGGTATCCTGTGGTGAGCTGGTGTCTACTACTATTGTAGATGCTTATATGCGAGAAAGTGGTCTAAATTCGATCTGGCTGGATGCGCGGACAGTCGTCAGGACGAATAATAGATATCGAGAAGGTAGAGTCAATTGGAAGGAGACAGCAAACAGAATTACTACGCAGGTCAATCAACTATTTGAGGACCATGACATCGTGGTCACCCAAGGATTTATAGGCTCAGATAAAGCTGGGTATACGACTACCCTTGGCAGAGAGGGCTCTGACTACACAGCTTCCATATTCTCTTATATACTTGATGCTGACCTCATGAGTATATGGAAGGATGTCCCAGGCATTTTGACCGGTGATCCCAGGCGATTCGAGAATCTGACCAAAATAGATCGGCTGTCATACCATGAGGCTATAGAGATGACCTATTACGGCGCCAAGGTCATCCATCCAAAAACCATTAAACCCATTCAGAATAAAGGTATACCATTACACGTCCGTTCTTTCGTGGATCCATCAGGTTCGGGTACTCTAATATCTGATGAGATAGAGCTTAACTACCCGCCTGTAGTGGTAGTAGAAGATGATCAGGCACTGGTGCATATCTCCACCAAAGATTTTTCATTTGTAGCCGAGCACCACCTAAGTAAACTTTTTGACCTTTTTACGAAGACGCGTGTCAAAGTCAATATGATGAGGAATACCGCCATCAGCTTTTCTATATGTACGCATGATGACGACCAGAAGTTTGCTGCTCTTGAGGCAGAGATGAATGATGAGTTTAAGGTGGTCATTGATCGAGGCTTAGAGTTGATCACGATCAGGCATTTTAATCAAGAAGTGGTAGATGAACTTAAAAAAGGCAAGATAGTCTTGTTCGAGGAGCGTCTTAGTAATACCTTGCAGATGGTTGTCAAAAATGTACCCATCGTCAAAAGAAAATAACCGTGGCAAAGATAGCAGATATAGATTTAGGTGAATTTCCATTGCTCCTGGCGCCCATGGAAGATGTTAGCGATCCTCCATTCAGGGCTCTCTGTAAGCAGAATGGTTGTGATATGATGTACACAGAGTTCATCTCCGTGGAGGGCCTTATCCGGGATGCGACGAAGAGTGTGCAGAAGCTTGATATCTACGATGAAGAGCGGCCGATTGGCATTCAGATCTTTGGAGCTAACATTGAGTCTATGAAGCGTGCCGCGGAGATGGTCGAAGAGGCTCAGCCAGAAGTCTTGGATATTAACTATGGATGTCCGGTGAAAAAGGTAGTCTGCAAGATGGCTGGTGCAGGTATACTGCAAGATATAGACAGAATGGTAAAGCTGACAGATGAGATAGTTAAGTCCACCTCACTGCCAGTGACTGTAAAAACTAGACTGGGCTGGGACAGTAATAGCCTCTATATCGAAGAAGTAGCAGAGAGGCTCCAAGATGTCGGTATCAAAGCCTTGAGTATACATGGGCGCACGCGCAAGCAAATGTATAAGGGCGAAGCTGACTGGGCACTCATTGGAGCTATCAAAAATAATCCAAGAGTACATATTCCTATTTTCGGGAACGGGGATATAGACTCTCCTCAGAAAGCAGTGGAATATAAAGAGCGCTATGGAGTGGATGGCATCATGATCGGGCGAGCCAGCATCGGAAATCCGTGGATATTCAGAGAGATCAAGGCTTATGTAGAGACTGGCCAAATCATTGACCCACCCACGATATCAGAGCGTGTGCATGCAGCACGGCAGCACCTGACTCATAGCATAGAATGGAAAGGCGAGCGACTTGGAATCTTGGAAATGAGGAGACACTACACGAATTATTTTCGGGGGCTACGCAACATCAAGCACTATCGGTCAAAATTAGTCACTGAGCTAAATTCACAACCATTGTACGATATCTTAAACGAGATAGAAGCCACTTATAGCCACGAATATGAAGTCGTCTAATGGTCTTCAATATAAAACCACACGAACGAAGAATATTTGAACTCATCTCAGAAACCGCGGCAGAGCTAGGTTATCCTGCTTACGTCGTCGGTGGATATGTGAGAGATAGGATCTTGGGTCGTGAGTCCAAGGATATCGACATTGTATGTGTGGGTAGCGGTATAGCTTTAGCAGAATCCTTAGCGGAGAGGCTCAGACCTATTCCAAGAATAGCCGTCTATCGCCGGTTTGGTACTGCTATGATTAAATATAGAGATTTGGAGATTGAGTTCGTTGGAGCGCGCAAGGAATCATATAATCACTCGTCGCGTAAGCCCATGGTCGAAGAAGGTTCTTTAGAAGATGATCAGAATCGAAGAGACTTCACGATAAACGCCATGGCTGTATCACTGAATAGCGAGGATTTCGGACATATACTGGATCCTTTCAATGGTATGTATGACATCGAACGCAAGATTATCACCACACCATTAGAACCTGGTAAAACTTTCTCGGACGATCCACTCAGAATGATGAGGGCCATCAGATTTGCCGCACAGCTCAATTTCAGCATTAGTAAGGATACACTCGAGTCCATCGAGAAGTCCCGTTATCGGATCGGCATCATCTCTAAGGAAAGAATAACGACTGAGCTGACTAAGATCTTAGCTACAGAAAAGCCATCGATCGGCTTCAAACTCTTGTACGATACGCAGCTGCTGCACTTGATATTGCCCGAGCTGGCAGCTCTACAAGGTGTAGAAGTAATTAATGGAAATGGGCATAAGGATAATTTCTATCACACGCTTCAGGTAGTGGATAATCTATGTAGGCACTCCGATAATATTTGGCTGAGGTGGGCCGCGTTATTCCATGATATCGCCAAGCCGGCCACTAAGCGATATGATACTAATCATGGATGGACATTTCACGGACATGAAGTCGTCGGCGCCAGGATGGTTCCCAACATTTTTAAAAGACTTAGACTACCGCTGGATCATAAAATGAAGTACGTTCAGCAACTTGTACGCCTGCACTTGAGACCAATTAGCTTGACTCATGAGGACATCACAGACTCAGCAATCAGACGCTTACTCTTCGATGCAGGGGACAACATTGATGATCTGATGAAACTCTGTAATGCAGACGTGACTTCTAAAAATGAAAGAAAAGTCGCCAGGATAAAAAAGAATTTTGAGCTGGTCAAGCAAAAATTAATCGAAGTAGAGGAAAACGATAAGATTAGAAATTGGCAACCCCCCATCACTGGAGAGATGATTATGGAGCAATTCAATCTAAGCCCCTGCAGAGAAGTCGGACAGATCAAGGATGCAATACGAGAGGCTATACTGGACGGTAAAATCAAAAACAGCTATCAAGAGGCGCATGCCTTTATGATCGAAGTAGGAGAGAGTCTTCTGACAGCAAGGTGAACGGTACCCATTGTCATACTGCGAGCCTTTCTGGCAATGCAGCGCTAAATTTAAAGTACAATTCCCTTTAAGCCTTGCAGCAAAGATTATTGTTAAAAATCAATTTTATCCGGATTAAAACTTCATATCTTACTTTACTAATCAGCTCATAATATCCGCTATGAATTTGACAGCATTCACTTTAGATATAAAAGATCACATCGCTCATATATCGATTAATCGACCAGAGAAAAGAAACTCCTTGCATAAAGAAGCCTGGGATGAGATGAGGACGGTCTTTGAGCATTGCAGCCTAAATCCTGATGTGAGAGTCGTGGTACTCAGCGGCGAGGGTAAGATGTTTTGCGCTGGTATAGACATCAGCCTCCTGATGAATATGACTCAGTATGGATCTAACTGTGAGGCTAGAAAACGTGAAGAATTCAGGCATCACTTATTGAAATTGCAAGATGACGTTTCCTCATTAGAGAAGTGTCAAAAGCCTGTCATCGCAGCAGTACATAATGCCTGCATAGGTGGAGCGGTGGACATTATCTCAGCAGCTGATATGCGGTTTTGTACTTCTGACGCCTACTTTGTGATTAAAGAGGTAGACATGGGCCTTGTCGCAGATATTGGGACTTTGCAGAGGTTACCTAAGCTAATATCTCAGGGACTCGTTTCAGAATTGGCGTTCACAGGCAGGCCGATGCAAGCTGAAGAAGCCCATCAATGTGGATTAGTAAATAGGATCTTTCAAGACAAAGCCGAAATGTTGGATGCTGTCATGAATACAGCGAAGGCGATAGCCGAAAAATCTCCCGTAGTCATAAGGGGGACTAAGGAGATGATTAAATATTCAAGAGACCACACCGTAGATGAATCCTTGCGGATGATGTCCGTATGGAACGCGGCCTATATAATGTCTGATGACATCAAAGAAGCAATGACAGCCTTCATGGAGAAGAGAGCACCTTTATATCAAGAGGGTTAGATTTATCTGTAAATGATAATATATCTTGCCTCTTCATGAGGTTACGATGGCATAATGCTAGAAGTTAGACTTCTCTATTGGTGACATACGTAAAGACACACTGAACGATGCGCAGCGGCATGATTAGCGAAATGAGGATAATATGAGTCTTATGGATTTTCATTATGAGTATCTTCTTTGTGTTAAATAGTTTGACACTTATTTGCAGCTAATAGAGCAATTTACGCGCCAATATATTTATGCACATTCCTCCTTTTTCTTCGAGTATGGCGTGTCTCTAACAAGCTTTTTCTATCTTTGTATCCCGTAATGAAGCTTTAGCCTTCACTTACCTTTTTTAAGTGTTTTAACTTCTTATATGGCAAAATATATCTTCGTTACGGGTGGAGTCACATCTTCCTTAGGTAAAGGCATTATTTCAGCTTCGCTGGGTAGGTTGCTGCAGGGTCACGGATTTACGGTGACCATCCAAAAATTAGATCCCTATATAAATGTAGATCCAGGTACGCTCAATCCCTATGAGCATGGTGAGTGCTATGTCACTGATGATGGAGCCGAGACAGATTTAGACTTAGGCCACTATGAGCGATTCCTGAATATATCCACCTCTCAAGCCAACAATGTCACCACAGGCAAGATCTACCAGACAGTCATTAATAAGGAGCGTCATGGTGATTATTTAGGTAAGACAGTGCAAGTCATCCCGCACATCACCGATGAGATAAAAAGAAAGGTGCTGCAATTAGAGCTATCTGGTAAGTACGACATCATCATCACTGAAATAGGCGGGACGGTAGGCGATATAGAGTCTCTACCGTATTTAGAAGCTTTGAGACAGCTCAGAAGAGATCTTAAGCGAAAGGATATCCTCTGTATTCACCTGACTTTGGTCCCATATCTGAGTGCAGCTAAAGAACTGAAAACTAAGCCGACGCAGCACTCTGTGAAAGAACTTCAGGAGACTGGCATACAGCCCGAAATATTAGTCTGTCGGACGGAGAAACCGCTCCCGAAAGACATCAGAAAGAAACTTGCTCTATTCTGCAATGTCAAGGATAACTCTGTCATTGAGGCTATCGATGCTTCGTCTATTTATCATGTACCCCTGCTGATGCTTAAAGAGGAATTAGATACACGGGTCATAGAAATGATGGATTTAGAACCGACACAAATTTTAGATTTATCTGGATGGAAAGACTTCCTATACAAGCTGGAGAATCCAAAATATCACATCAAGATCGCATTAGTAGGTAAGTATAATGAACTGCCAGATGCATATAAATCAATTTACGAATCATTCGTACATGCTGGTGCAACTCATCAGTGTGCGGTTGATGTATGTCCTATTCATTCAGAGGAATTGGAAGGTGAAGTTGACTACGAACGGGTATTCAAAGATATGCATGGTGTGCTCGTAGCACCGGGCTTCGGGGTGCGAGGTATCCAGGGTAAGCTGAATGCAATAAAATATGTTCGAGAAAATAAAATTCCATTCTTTGGAATCTGCTTAGGCATGCAGTCAGCAGTAGTCGAATTTTTTCAAAATGTAATCGGTAAATCTACGGCTCAATCCACTGAGATAAATCAAAAAGCAGTAGATCCAGTCATAGATCTCATGTCAGAGCAAAAAGTCATCTCTCAGAAAGGGGGCACGATGAGACTTGGAGCTTATAAATGTGTCCTCAAGGAGGGTAGCCTGGCTCAGAGAATCTATCAGGCTGATGAAGTCAATGAGCGCCATAGACATAGATACGAATTCAATAATGCTTATTTAAAGGAAATGGAAGCATATGGAATGATAGCCTCAGGCGTCAATCCAGAGAGTGGCTTGGTTGAAATCATAGAATTACAAGACCATCCATTTTTTCTGGGTGTACAATTTCATCCAGAACTTAAGAGTCGAGTCGAAAGATCTCACCCTCTTTTTGAGTCATTCATCAAGGCCTGCATTGTGCATGCTGATGAGAGTGCTTTAGTCACTTCTTGATAAAAGGCAAAGTGCGTAAGCTAAAGCTCAAAGAACTGAATCGGCTCACAAAGCATGAGTATATTCAAGCTAATAAAATCCCCCTTTCGATAGTCTTAGATAACATCAGGTCTGGGATGAATATTGGTTCCATATTTAGGACTTCAGATGCATTCCGCGTCAACCATATCTACCTGACGGGAATCTCTTCAACGCCACCTCATAGAGAAATACTTAAGACAGCTATCGGTGCTACAGAGTCTGTATCTTGGTCATATATACCCAATACAATAGATTGCATAACCACACTTCGAGATCTGGGCCATCAGATATATGCTGTCGAGCAAACTACCGATTCTATAGATATCAGGCAGCTATCATCCATCAATAAGCAGCCCACTGTCTTAGTATTTGGTAATGAGGTGGGAGGCGTCAGTGATGATATACTGCACCTACTAGATGGCAGTATAGAGGTGCCCCAGTTCGGGACTAAGCATTCCCTTAATGTGTCCGTATGCGCTGGTATACTAATTTGGGAGTTTTATAATTTATTTTCTTAGTATATACCATATACCTATTTACCTAAGCTTTTTCGTTATGGTATCAGTATTTGCCTTCATATAGCAGACAGGTCATTCATTTATTTACACTGTTATACGGATCAACTTAACGTATTTGGATCGAATTATTCTCTATATTATTGTGACTCTCATTTTCAACCTTTCATCTACTGCTCAGCGTATATTGATATCTGATCAGTCAGGCAGGTTATACGATTTGGAGGTGAGTACCTGTCAAGTCACTAATCAGGTGGATACCGATGCAGATATTCAGGATATTAGCTACCTTCCAGATGGAACATTAATTGGTATTAGCGCTGATGGTGAATTATGGGAGATCAATGCAGTTACAGGAACTACAGTAATAGTACATCAATTTGGACGTCCAATTGGAGGCATATTTAACTCACTGACCACCGATGCCGACGGAACGGTATATACCACAGGTACGGCTGGAGAACTATATGCGTATAACATTAATTCGGATATTGAAACATTCATAGGTAGCTTGCCTGCTGGCGCTACAGGAGATTTAAGCTTCTTTGATAACGAACTTTATGTGGCAGCGGATTTCAATAAGATTTACAAAGTCGATCTGAATAATCTTGCCATCAGCGATGTGATCATTATCTCTGATCCTAATCAACCGATAAATGGGATAGTGACTAATGTAGAAATTTGCAATATAGCTCAGATGTATGCCATCTCTGGCGGTGATCAGCATGTGCTTTCCGCCGTTAATTTAGAGACTAAAGAATTAGTAAGGAGCTGTGTCATTAATTTTTCAGGAGCAGGTGAGATGAGTGATGTAGAAGTGCTCGGAGGTGCAAGCGTGTTAGAGCACCGGGCTGCGGCTGTCTTAATGATTGATGACGTCATTGTCGATAACCCTGTCTGCTGCGGAGAGCTCGGTAATATAGATGTTTTGACTAGCGGAGGAGTAGGGTCACTATCATATTCTGTTGATAACGGACCTTTCCTCGCTGGAGCCACGATAGAAGGTATTGCGGCAGGAAGGCATACACTGCAAGCTATGGACGAAGAGGGATGCGTGGTTCAGGCAGAATTTGAGATCCAGCCAGAGGAGATCATTTCTATGGGTCCATTAGCATTTGAATTTATTGATATCACTCCAGCTGATTGTTTTGGAGACAACGGAAGGATTCGGGCAGCGATTACTGGTAGCGGTACCCAAGCCACAGGTAGCGGAACTATCTTTTTTAATAATGCTTCATTCGGAAATGAAATAGACATATCTGTGGACGCGGGAAGGTATGAGCTTTCAGCCATAGATGGTGGGATGATTAGATTAGATAGTCTGATCATAATAGAGTCAGAGGGATGCGACATATATATTCCAAATGTAATCAGGGATAATAGTGTTCAGGGTGACAATAACCGATTCATCGTTTTTGCCGAGGAAGGGCTTAATCCGACCATCTTGGTTTATCAAATCTTCGATCGTTGGGGCAATAAAATGTACGAGCGATTCAATTTGGAAACTACTCAATTTTCAGAATGGTGGGACGGCAGCTGTAATGGCTCTCCATGCGAGCAAGATGTCTACGCTTACTATGTAAAAGTAGATTTAGGCAGAGGCAAGGTAGTAGAAAGAACTGGTACGGTCACCTATTTAAAGTAGGCCTTGATCAAAAAGAATCTCTTATCTCTGAAATGACTTCATCTTGTAAAAAACAATCATCAAAGAGTTATTAAATTAAGATATTCAATTGAGCTACTTCATAGTTATTGGTAGGTCAAAATTTAATAGTCACGCCACGATTGCCCCAGCTCTACACACTCAAGTATGGCTATGTATTTATTTATATTTAGGGCTATTCAGAAGTAAAGCATAAACACATTTTCTATAGATGCAAAGCTAACTTGCACTCGCCGTGCAGGCCTTACTTTTTTCAATTGCAAAAAAAGTAAGCAAAAATGCTATGCCAGCTAATTCCCTCCGGGTACCTGGCAGGCAGCCGCCACTTCTAAAATACCTCTACGATTCTAAAGAGATTTTTACAAATAAGACCTAATTCATATGGGAAGTTTAGTCTATTAACTGACAGTCTTGAATTTGATTTGAACACGTTTACCCTGAAATATTACCTCGCTTTTAAGGGTTTTTGGCAATAAACGGGGTAACGAATCTAATCCAGATAAAAAGCAACCAAAAAGGTATTTGACAGAATCAAATTATACCCAAGTATTTGTACAGATTATGACCTAAAAGTGCTAAAGTCATATCAGCTTGACCAACAGTTCTCTTACTTCTGAATTTATTTACTACTACTGAACATGCCTATTTAATCTTTCGAGCTTTCATGACCTCACTAATAGGGCAGACAATCAGCGTATGCCTCCCAGGTCCGATAAAGTACAAGCATGGCTGTATCTTGGTATTACCTAATGCTAAAACTCAGATCACATCACAACAATCTGACCTACTCCAAAATTAAATTTTCTTGCTTCTCAGTTCCGTTCTTTTTGACCACCAGCTGATAGCTACCCTTAGGAAGATACAGGACTCCATTGTCTGCTGTCGAGACTTTGTCTTCTGTAGTTAGATGCTTTTTGTTTTTTTCATCCATGCTTAGATCATACTTCAAGATCGAATATCCCGCAGGTACCTCCTCGCCCCATTCCTTGAGCGTTTTACCTTTCTCTGTGGTTAAGCTCACCTTAACTCTACCAGCAGTTTTTGAGAATATGGTCATATCTATTTCCTGCTTGACGGGCTCTCTATAACTAGCATAGATTTTTCCAGCGTTAGAGTTGTGTTTAAGTTTTTCTAAATTGAATATGACTATTTCCTCATTCTTGATGTCTTGATAATTTCTAATAGCGGAAATATCTGCTTTGTAAATGGATCTGCCATGTGTCCCAATTAGCATATGATGGTCGCGTGGATGGATCACTATATCATGTACTGGCACATGAGGTAGCCCATTCTTTAGTCTCTTAAAGTCACCGCCCTGATCAAAACTGATGTAGCTTCCGAAGTCGGTGCCGACGTATAGGATGTCTACGTTTTCAGGATCTTCTTTTATCACATTCACGGGATGATCGGGGAGGGTCTGACTTATGGAAATCCATGTCTGCCCAAAGTCATCACTACGATAGAGATATGGTTTAAAATCATCATTGCGGTAGCCATTAAGTGCGACATACACACTTCCCTCGTTATGAGATGAGGCTTGGATGCGACTCACCCATCGATCAGCTGGTAGCCCTTCCGTAATTAATGTCCAACTATGGCCTCCATCCTGAGTGACGTGTACATTACCATCGTCACTTCCGGTATAGATGAGACCAAACTGCAAAGGGCTTTCGTGTATCGCAGAGAGTGTGCCATAGGGCACATCTCCTTGCTTACCTCCTTTGGTAAGATCTTCTGAGATGGCCTCAAAGTGTTCGCCTTGATCCAAAGATCTAAAAAGCTTATTCGCCCCCATGTAGAGTATATCTTGATTATGATTGCTCAGATGGATGGGGGCCATCCAGTTCCATCTTAGTGGTGCTTCTCCCAAATCGTGCGTAGGAGTGATTTTTTTCCTCTCACCTGTTTGACTATTGATCCTGAAATAATTGCCGAATTGGTACCCTGTATAAAAAGTTTGATTATCTCGGGTGTCAATAGCGGTCTGCATGCCATCTCCTCCCATGAGGGCTTGATAGGGGTATTTTCCTGTGGAGTGCCACCTGGAGTTAGCTTTATAAGTATGCTTACCCTTCCAGACACCATTGTCTTGAAGTCCTCCATAGACGTGATAGGGCTCATCCATATCCACCGCAATATGGTAGAACTGACCCACGGAGGGCGAATTACATTTGATCCAGTGCTGACCGTCATCATAACTTATATTGATACCTCCGTCATTACCATTGATGATGTGCCCATCTCTCGCAGGATTAATCCATAGTGCGTGGTGATCCGAGTGCACATTTTCTGAGCCTATGTATTTGAAAGTTTTACCACCATCTGCTGATCTGATGAGCGGGACGCCGCCGATGAACACCTCATTTAGATCCTTAGGATGAGCGCTCACTAATCCAAAGTAATAACCATATGAATTATATACTCTATCTAAATAATCATCATGAGTCTTCTTCCAGGTTTTACCCTCGTCATCACTGGCATACAGTTCTGCAGCGATCACTGGTGTGTCGAAGAGTATACTGTTGGCATTTTCAAGATAACTGGCTAAATCAGCTGGCACAGCTTTTTTGTTCTTGATCAGAGTCCTTACTGACTCGACGTCATATTTTTTTGGAAAGTTATTGTCTTCTAGATAGCTACTCAGTTCTTTGTCAGAGAGCTTTTTAAAAGCTTCGTTGGACATGCTTTTAAAATCACCTTTGGTTAGACTTTGGTCATCTTTATCTTCATCAGGCCTTCTTGAGTAATTGTCTAAGAGAGCATATATTCTTGTTGTGTCACCTTTATATGAGATGCTAAGACCGATCCTGCCGACACCTTCTCCTTTAGGAAACCCACCCGATAGTTTTGTCCACGAGGTGCCGCCATCGACTGACTTATAGATGCCTGATCCCTCTCCAGATTCTACAAAATCCCACGCCCGCCGCTCTCGTTCCCATGCTGCTGCATAAAGAATATTAGGGTTATTAGGGGCTCTCACCAAGTCGACCACACCGCAGTTTTCATTTATGTAAAGGGTCTTGCTCCATGTAGCGCCCTGGTCCGTACTGAGAAAAATACCTCGCTCTTCATTAGCTGAGTATAAGTGTCCCAATGCCGCTACGATGATATGATCTGCATTCTCAGGATGAATGAGGACTCTGCCGATATGATGCGTGTCCTCCAATCCTTTCTTAGTCCAGCTCTTGCCATGATCTTCGCTCATGTACATACCCTTACCAGAATAGGATGACCTGCTGGAGTTGACTTCTCCAGAGCCTAACCAGATACGATCATTTTCCCAATCTACGGCAAAGTCGCCTATGGTTATGACATCTTCATGATCAAATATGGGATCAAAACTGGTACCATTATTATCAGTATACCAGAGACCTCCTGAGGCGTAGGCCACATAGAACTTTGTTGGATCAGCAGGATTGACTTCCAAATCACTGACTCTCCCGCTGAAGACAGTAGGCCCTATATTTTCGAATGGTAAGTGTTCTACTGGATTGATTTGGGCAGCTGTTGCACCTTCATGTACCTGGCTATAGCAAAGTGACGTCAGAAGGATAAAACTTAGGCAGATGATGAACCGCATTAGATAGATTTTGGTGACAATTATGATTAGGTATTAGAATTTGAATGTACGAATATGCAGCGGTTACTCATAATAATTCCAATTGGGATCGCTTCCCGTACCAAATCATCGCATAGCCTCCTGGAGTAGGATAGTCACACTAAGAAATGTGACAATTAAATTCGGACATACATTAGTAAAGTCAAATCTCATAAGCTTTACGGGCGTATCTCTGATTTAAGCGTGTAGTTCAATTCTTCGAAAATTTTAATCGGTAAGTCTAATTTTAGGCGCAGCATGATAAATGTGTCTTGGTCGTCTATGAAAAATACTAGCTGTTTTATCTTCTCCTTTTTCTCTATTGCGAATAGGTTCACATTGGTTCCTTCAGATCTGAAGCGCAGATATTCTTCGTGACCGTCACGGGTCACCATAGTTTGTATCAGGTTTTGTACTGACTGCTCTGGTATATTGTTGCCAGCTTCTAATACAAAGACTCTAATATTTTTCACATAGTCGGAAAGCTTAACATAGTCACTTAACGCACCTTGTCCTTCCATCTTAGAGGCAAACTTTATGGATCCTTTGAATAACCAGCCAGGGAGTGATAGGGCTGTGACGTTATCGTATTTCAGGTGCTTAGTAATGAACTTATCAAGACTTCTCTGTCCTACTGAAAGACTGACACAAGTGATCAATAGCAGGGCTGTACTGATGAATCGAATGTGATTATTCATGGTCTAATTTTTCAAGCTTATCCACATGCTTAATATCCATACTCTTAGCCAATCTGCCGATGGTCTTTAGGTCTATATCGCCTACGAAACTCATCAGCACAAATTCATCTCCACCCACCAGCAGCAGTAGCTCCTGTATCGTATTACCATCATCCGTGTCCTTCACCAGAAATTTGACGTGATCGCCATCAGATCTCACAGTCATGAGTTCTTCGTAGCCTTTCGTATTAATGGTAGCTATGGCTTCTTCATAAAGGGCAGTACTATTTTTCTCGGAGGTCAGTATTTTAAGTCCTTTCAGATTAGCTAGCATGGCTCTAATTTCTCTGTCTTCATCCTCATCCATGCTCTCGGAAACTTTGGAAAACATATTGAACATCTTTGGGCTGATATAGACCATAGTGAAGCTTTCGTCGTCTTTATACTTAGAGAAGTACTTATCTATCGCGTCAGCCTGGCCGTAGCTTGAGCTCGCTCCGATGAAGAGTATGATGATGATACCTATATATTTCATTTTATTGATTTTTTAAAAATTTAGTAATGCTACAAATCGAATGCGCTTGATGTAGCTTAATATTTAATTTTATTAATAGCTTTTCCTATGGGTATTAAAGGACTGACTACTTCATTTTCAGTCATATTGATTTTTGTCTTCAAGTATGATAAAGCCTCTATGGTGATTGCATATGCTTCATCATAATCTTCGCTATCGTTCAGCTCGGTATACTTACCTGCATATAGAGTGTTTTTAGCAGTAAATTGTCGGTTACTCAGCTTGAGAAATAGACTATAGCTTATCATCAGAATGAAGATGGCGGCAGCGTACTTCATAAAGGGCTTTACCTTGTGAACAAAATTATGATCTGTGCTATGTGCAGCTATGATATCTTCTGATAGAGTGACATGGTCACTCACCGATATCTGAGAAGAAACTTTATAGTGTCGAAAAAGATCAACATAAGAGCGGTGAGTTTTGTCAATCGCTTGGCTGCTAAAGTAATCTCGAAGCTCATTCTCTTCATCTATACTCGTCTCAGCATCCCAATATTTTTCGAGCAGTTTATCTATATGTATTTTATTCATAGTCTTTTCTGTTAATTTTTTTCTTAAGGTATTGTCTTGCTCTATGTAGATGCACCTTTACTTGGCTATTAGTGAATCCAGTGATCTCGCTGATTTCACGGTAAGAATATCCCTCAATGTCTCGCAGTTGAATCACCGTCTTCTGCTTTTCAGATAGACCATTTATGATTGACTCTATTCTACCCAAATTATCCTTGGACTGCACTTGCTCATATGGAGATCTTCCTACGTCTTTTATAAAGTGATAATTTGTGATGTCGCTTGTAAGAACTTTCTTTTTTCTTGTTTTATCTATAGATAGATTTCTTGCCAAAGTCATACACCAGGCTTCTTTATTGTCGATGGTATTAAAATACTCCTTTTTCCTCCATAATTTAATCAGGAGCTCCTGTACGACGTCTTCTGCTTCCATCACATCGCCGACTATTCTTAATGCATAGCGATAGAGTTTATCTTTAAATGGATTGATAGTTAGTATAATTTCTTTCATTTGCATTACAGTAAAGAGACGGTCTCGTCGTTATTAATGTTACAGCGCAAGCTGCTTTTTATAATTTTATAAATTCGTGATACAATACAAGGTGGCATTAGACCTCCTAACGTGCAATGATATTCGATAAACGCATAGATAATTTTGTCGCAAGGTCTTATGTAGTGCCTTACGTGTTTTCTTTTCTGACTGCCCAATTTGTATTGGTGATGCAATTTTTGTGGCAGTACATTGATGATATCACTGGTAAGGGGATTGGCCTATTAGAAATTTTAGAAGTAGTATTCTATTTTTCATTGACGCTCACGCCAAAATCTATCCCCATTACTATCTTATTGTCTTCTGTCTTTGTATTCGGAAATATGTCAGAACGATTTGAACTCACCAGTCTAAAGTCAGCTGGAATATCGTTTTTTAGGATTGCAAGGGTAGGTATATTCTTGGCTATTCTGACTGCCTTTTTATCAGTGGTAGCAAGTAATTTATTAGTGCCCAAGGCCAATTTCATTTTCTATAAGAAGTTTGATGCGATCAGGAAGCAAAAGCCAGCATTAGTTATAGAGCAAGGCATCTTCAACGAAGACTTCACAGGATATAAGATCTATGTGACTGAAAAGGATGAAACAGGACGTCTTATTTCTAATGTATATATCTATGATCAGTCCGAAGCAGATCTTGGCAGGATCAACCTCATAACTGCTAAGCATGGCACAATGAGCGTGACGGATGATGGCCAGCATTTTATCATGAGTCTATTTGATGGAGAACAATACCGAGAGATCAAAGAGAAACCTAAAGCTATAGCGGAGAGTGGTGAGAAATACCCATTTTCGCGCACCAAGTTTGACTCATGGGAGAAGCGATTTGACATGAGTGAGTTCTCTATTAACGAGAATAACAACCTATCTACGCGCAGAACATTTGACTTACTAAATACACCTCAGCTACTTAGCTCGATTGATTCTGTAGATCGAGAAATAGGCATACTGACTAAAAGCAATCTACACGATTTTAGCAAATTAATCGATATCGAAAAATTCCAAGAATCCGATACAGGCGCTGATTTAGACAAGGAGGGTAGCTTTGACTCTGCTATAGCTAGAGGTATCACGAGGGTGAAGGAAAAGGCCTCCAAAGAATATTTCGAAAATGTAAAAAATCAAAAAAAATATAACTACATAGTTTCTAATTTTCAACTTAGTGACATTAATTTGGATACCATATCATCCTTTTATGAAACGCTTAGTATAAAAGAACGTCAAGGTGTAATCAACTCTGCTACGACAAAAGCTAATCACCTTAAAAATCAGCTGAATGGCACAAGCTCTAAGCTGAAAAACATCGGCATAAAAAAAACCTGGTACACCTATAAGCTAAATGTCCAATACAGTTGGGCGGCCATTTGCATCTTATTCTTATTTATCGGAGCCCCCTTCGGTTCTATCATTAAAAAAGGGGGATTTGGGTTTCCATTATTGATGGCCATCATATTTTTTATGAGCTTCATCATCCTTAACATCATGGGAGAGAAGCTTATGAGAGCTGATACCTTGGGCCCATACATGGCTGCCTGGTTGCCTAATGTAGTCCTGCTACCATTTGCTGTAGTATTTACGATAAAAGCGATTAATGATTCTAACCTAAGTCTCGATAGTTTCTTCAGCAAGTTTACTTAGGCATATTCAGAAGTAATCATAGTTAGGTGTGATATCTTGGTAGCCCAGTACGAAGTACTGGGAAAGATAGTAGAGAGAATCCCTGGTTGGTGAGATTTTTGATAAAAATCATGACAACCAATATTTACTGTGACCCCGTTTTCTTTGAGAATTAATTATCACAGTTTAAGAGTTCCATACATATTATTAAAACAGCATAATTGACAATCTCTAAGCGATTAATTATCAATCATTTAGATTCTTCAATTTCAAGCATCAGGTTCATTTGAACATGCCTACTTAGATGTATCATCTTCACTGAGAGCGGTCTCGATGTCTGTCTCTACTTCTCTCAGCTTGGATTTGCAGGCTTGTAATAATTCCTTAGCACGCTTTAATTTAACTGATAGGTCCTCTATACTGGCATCAGGAGCTTGTATGTCAGCAAGTATTTTTTCCAGCTCTGTCACTGATTTATCGTAGTTAAACTTTGCCATGCTAATTCTTTTTTATGGGTTTCGCCTCGATGTGCCCATCAAGTAGAGACACTGTTATATGCTCTTTATAATCTATTTCAGTGGTAGAGGAGATAAACTTGTCGTGTTGCCTGATCATGGCAAAGCCGCGCTTCAGCACGTTTACAGGATCCAGCAATGAGATGGATTGCCCTATATTCTTTAATCTAAGACTCTGATTATGGATGAGTTGCTTAGTTGCATTGCTGATGGCTCGCTGTATGGAGCTTATATCGTGAGAGCCTTGACCGAGCATAATTTTAGCCGAGGAGTTTAAGTCAGATTTTAGCCTCTGCAATGTGAATTCTTGCTCTCTGATCATACCGCGAGCAGCTTGCTCTAAGGTGTGCTCAAGATCTAAAAGGCCGGATTCCCAGGCCATATTATGTTCCACCAGATAATCTGCTGCGGCAGTAGGTGTTTTAATGGATGTGTGAGCTACAAGATCAGCGACGGTATTATCGATTTGATGGCCAATACCAGTAAATACCGGTAGGGTAGAGCGGGCGATCATCTTGCCTATATCATAGTCATCAAATGCTGAAAGGTCTAACTTGGATCCACCTCCTCTCACAATGACAATGCAGTCGAAGGAAGAATCCTGATTAGCTGATTGTATGGCCCTGCTGACTTCCGCTTTGGTTCGGTGACCTTGCAGAGTAGCTGGAAATAAGCTCAGCCTAAATGTATACCCGTACCGATTGTGCTCTAGCTGCTTGCAGAAGTCAAGGTAGCCAGCAGCCGTAGCAGAGCTAATGACAGCGATATGCTTCATCACGGAGGGCAGCGCTATTTGTTCATTTAGCGAAGTTAGCCCTTCACTTTCCAGCTGCTCTACAATAGCCTGTCTCCTTAGTTCAATCTGGCCTAGAGTATATTTAGGGTCAATGTCCTCTATGACCAGCTTTAAGCCATAGCGCTCGTTGTAATCTATTCTGACCTTGAGCCTGACTTCTGTACCAGTGTCCAGTAGCGAGTGTACGAGCTTGCCTAACTTTTTCTGAAGAAAGAGAAATGTTTTATACCAGATGACCGCATTAGAGTGAGCGATAATTTTCTCACCATCTTCCTCTTTTTGTATAAGGCTGATGTAGTACTGGCCGTTTTTCTCATTAGCTTGAGAAATTTCAGCGTGCACCCAGATGGCTTCGCTAAAGTTGAGAGCTATGACTCTCTTAATATATTCGTTAAGATCGTAGAGTGAGTACGAATCCAATACTATTGAATCACTTTCTTGACTAAATCCGCCGCCTCTTGCAGCAGGGTAGCAGAGTGAACCTCAAGACCGCTTTCATCAATGATCTTTTTTGCTATGTCAGCATTGGTACCTTGTAGTCGTACAATGATCGGCACCTGTACGTCTCCCATATTTTTGTATGCATCCACGATACCATTAGCCACTCTATCGCATCTGACAATGCCACCAAAAATATTGACCAATATGGCCTTAACATTGGGATCTCTTAAGATAATCCTGAACGCTTTCTCCACTCTTGCAGCGTCCGCAGTACCTCCGACATCGAGAAAGTTAGCAGGCGAGCCACCAGACAGCTTAATGATATCCATGGTCGCCATCGCTAATCCAGCACCATTAACCATACAACCTACGTTGCCATCTAAATTAACGAAATTGAGCCCGAAGCTCTTCGCTTCTACCTCCGTCGGGTCTTCCTCATCTGTGTCTCTTTGAGCCTCTAATTCAGGGTGCCTAAAGAGAGCATTTTCGTCCAAGGATACCTTACAGTCCACAGCAATGACCTTGTCTTCACCAGTGACCATGCACGGATTGATCTCAAATAAAGAAGCATCAGAACCGATGAATGCCGCATACAGATTCTTGATGAATTTCATCATTTCTTTCTGAGCCCCTTTTGATAGCTCTAAATTGAACGCTATTTTCCTTAGTTGATATCCTTGTATTCCTAAACTTGGATCTATGTGTTCTTTATGTACTAAGTGCGGTGTTTTCTCTGCTACTTCCTCAATATTCATACCTCCCTCAGTAGAATAGATAATGACGTTCTTCTTTTCATCTCTATCCAGCATAATTGATACATACAGCTCATTACAGTCTTCAAATTTGGGAACATATGAGTCTTCTGCAATCAGCACCTTTTTAACGAGTTTGCCTTCACCCTCTAATCCGCCTGGCGTCTGAGGTGTCTTTAGCATCATACCAATGATGTTGCCAGCATGCTCTTTTAGACCATCAAGGTTTTTAGCTATCTTCACTCCGCCTCCTTTACCTCTTCCGCCTGCATGAATCTGAGCTTTGACCACTGCGATGTCTGATCCAGATTCCTCCCTAACTTTATGATAAGCTTCTATAGCTTCCTCTAAGCTCTCTGCGACGTGCCCTTTCTGAATGGCTACTCCGTAAGAGGCTAATAAGTCTTTTCCTTGATATTCGTGAAGATTCATTTGTTTAGATTTTTGACTGAATGTCTAATTGTAAATATATATGGACTACCAAAGCTTCTGGAGCCTCAATGATACTCATGGTAGACGATTCATTTTTTCATTTAGTTATTTATGATGACTTTGCGATTTATCGATCCTTTTTTGGTGCTTAAAGATAACATATATATCCCCGATGTAAGATCATTTAGCGGGATAGATATTTCATTGTATCCAATCAAAATCATCGTATTAGACTGTATTATTCTTCGACCACTTTGGTCGTAGACTTGCAGCGATCCGTTTAGGTTAGTGTCAGATTCAAAAGCTATTCGGGGGATTTGTCCTGAGTAAACTGGATTGGGGCTAAGCGTTATCTCTGTGGAGAATATTGGATCGTCAGTAGCAGTGGTCATGTCATTGGTCTTCAATATGTTGGTGCTCTTACCTGCACAGGCCGATGATTCATTATATGGTGTAACCGACCATGTGTAAGTTCGATCAGGTGATAGCTCTGTTATATATAGAGCCGTATCTTGAGTCTGAAATGCTAGCTCATCTTGACCACCCCTAATCAGAATAGAATAATTTGTAGCATTCTCTGAGGCTGTCCATTTTAATTCTACACCATTATAGAATTCCGTTGTGGTGTTATTATTCGGCGACAGCAGAGCTACCTTTTCGGTTACAGGGTCAAGATTAGGTGTATATCCAGTACGCAGGTATGATTTAAGTGAAGAATTATAGTCAGCCATCATGATATCGTTCTGCTGAGGTGAAAACTCATAAGGTCCGCATCCTAAGAAGTAAGACATATAGTTATTTTGAGCTGGCACAATCGTATCTCGATTTCTGTCAGCTACGTCTAAATCAAATTCTGGGCATCTCGTATCCCAAGTCAGTCCAAAATTATAATCTGGGGGTGTATCACACACCATATCACCAGCTGATTCACAGTTACTTTTGTCTACCAGCTCTATCTGAACGCCATTGATGGATCGGATTAGGACTGGATTACCATGATCTGACTTATTCCATGGATCAGATTCCCATCCGATATGAGGGTGATTGAGTGAGAAATAGTGACCTATCTCATGTGCCAAGGTGTTTTCTCCATTACCCACCTGGCTTTTACGGATCACGATCCAATCATTCTGGATGGAATAGAATCCTAATACAGTTCCGTTTTCTATACTTCCACGATCAGCATTTTGAGTGATGAAAATATTGAGGGAGTTAGGTCCCTCCTCTCTGGATTCTCTGATCATTCTGGCTACGCCTGTCGCTGTAGTAGGATTTTCGAAGACATTAGTATTGTTGATCAGGTTAAAACCCGAATTAACGTAGAATATAAATCCAGAGGCCTCAAATTCTTTGTTCAATGCACACAGCTGATTTAATACATCTGCTACTTCGATTCTGCCTGCGCCATCAGACTCTGCCGCTAAGTGAAATTTAACAGGCACATATATAGACTCCCTCGGAAAAGCTCTTCCAGATTGCAGTGCCTTTTTGTTGGCGATAAGTCTTTGTCTCAGCTCATGAGGAAGATCTACGCAGTTAGACCCAGCGTAATCAACTTTTTGAGCTTGCAGGTGACAGAGTAATCCTAAGGAAAGAATGGTAAATACTAGTCTCATAGGATAGAAAATTTTGTTGATACAATAGTAACAAAAAATTGTTAGGCCATGTTGTGTCACTTGCACAACATTAGCCATATGAATCCTTAAAATATCATACATTTGCGGCGTAAATAGTTAATCATTTTAAAATTGTAAATTTTTAAATAGCATGAGTAAAGTTTCTGTTATTGGAGCGGGTAACGTCGGCGCCACCGTAGCTAATGTATTAGCGCATAAAGATATCGTTAGAGAAGTCGTTATGTTAGACATTCGAGGCGATTTTGCTAAGGGTAAGGCATTAGACAGCTGGCAACAAGCTTCCATAGACCACTATAGTACCAGACTGAAGGGAACTGATGACTATGCTGATACAGCAGGATCAGATATCGTCGTCATCACAGCGGGAATCCCACGTAAGCCAGGTATGAGCAGAGACGACCTAATTTCTACTAATGCTAAGATTGTCTCATCAGTGGTAGAATCAATTCTTAAACATTCTGAAGATCCAATTTTCATCATTATCTCTAATCCTTTAGATGTGATGACCTATGCGGCTCACAAAATTTCAGGTCTTCCGACGAATAAAGTGTTTGGGATGGCAGGTATACTGGATACAGCGAGATACAGAGCCTTCTTGGCCACTGAGCTAAGCGTATCACCTAAAGATATTCAAGCTGTACTCATGGGAGGTCACGGAGACACGATGGTCCCTCTACCAAGATACACGACTGTAGCTGGAATACCTGTCACGGAGCTGATAGCATCTGATGTACTTGATGCCATAGTGGAGAGAACAAAGAAGGGCGGTGGAGAACTTGTCAAGTTGATGGGTACATCAGCGTGGTATGCACCTGGAGCCGCAGGAGCTCAGATGGTAGAGGCCATAGTAAAAGACGAAGATCGAATCTTTCCTTGTTGTGTTAAATTAGAGGGTCAGTACGGAATAGATGGTGTGTACCTTGGGGTACCAGTTAAATTAGGTACTGGAGGCATTAAAGAAGTCTACGAATTACAGTTAAATCAAGAAGAGCTTGACTTATTGAAGGCTTCTGCTGGTCATGTAAAGGCAGTCATGGATACCTTTGATGGGATGAATCTGGCATAATAAAGCATTTATATTTGGAAAATACGACAAAAATACTTTCCACAACATATACGACAAGCGGTGCTTCATTGAATGATCTTTCGATGGAGCATCCTCTCTTGGTGGTCTTCCTTAGGCACTTCGGATGCGTGTTTTGCAAGGAGGCACTGAGCGAACTTTCTAAAAAGAACGCATCACTTGATCTAAAGGGGATTAAGTTGATATTCGTACACATGTCCAATTACGATACCGCTAAGGATTACTTTAATCAATATAATTTTAGTAGCTACTACGATGTTGCTGACCCTAATTGTGAGATTTACGAGAAGTTTGGTTTGACCAAAGGCAGCTTTGGACAGCTTTTTGGATTGACGGTGATGATCAGAGGAGTACAGGCTAATCTCCAAGGCAACAATTGGTCGCTTAAACAGATCGGTGATGGCTTTCAGATGCCTGGTATATTCTTGATTCACCAAGGTAAGATTGAAGAATCCTTTATCCATAATAAGGTATCTGATAAGCCCGACTATGATAATTTGATCTCCTGCTGTGTATCCTAATCGCTAACGTTTCTCTAACGGAATCGCAGCAATTTCGACTGTTTTTTAGCGTTTATAATATCATGAGTCGCATCATTTTCTCATCAATTATTTTCCTTATTCATTCAGCTACGATCACAGCTCAAACAGACTTCAGCAAAGATGAGTCTCATCTTTCTTTCTACGCTGACGTATTGGTTAATGCTGATTCTGGTATCCATAGAGATAAAGCTAATCAGGTCTTCTACCAAGATTTAAAAAATATCCTACAAAAAGCAGGTTCATTCGACCATGATTTTTCAAGTATTAAGTGGGTTTCATTTCAATATCCAGCGGATCGATCCTTTAGATTCATCACGTGGCAGCTCAAGTCAACTGATGATGATTATGACTATTTTGGTTTCTTCCAAGATCGAGATCAGGTCATCGAGCTGAAATCCACAGTCGACTATAGTAAGTCGCTTAGCTCACAAAGCTTGGATGCTCAGCAATGGTATGGTAGGCTAATCTATGATATGGTGCCCATTGAAGACCAAGGAGAGAAATACTACCTACTTTTTGGATTTAGGCAGTTAGATCAATACAATAAAACTAAAGTCATCGAGGTCCTGCGTAATGATAAGGGTAAGCCATCGTTTGGTTCACCCATGTTTAATAAGGGGACAGGAGATCAGCACATGCAGCGATTAGCCTTTCTGTACTCCGCCGATGCGGTACTGAATGTGGACTATAATCCCGGACTGAAGATGCTTGTCTATGACCATCTGGTCCAGCGCATGGGTCGCATACCTGGTCAAGGTCCTACATACCTCCCAGACGGATCATATGAAGCCTATAAATTAGAAGCCGGAGAGTGGGTGTATGTAGAGCAACTTTATAATGACATCATAGAAAAACCTCGAGACAGCTCCCCAAAGCGAAAGGTCGATATCTTAGGTCGAGCGAAGAAGAATTAAATCAGGGCACTTTGAGTGTGATATAATCTTAATACTACACTTTTCTAATTTTTCTAATTAACCATAGACTACTCATTATAACAAGTCCAATAAAGCCTCGACACCCTCCGTGGCATTCATCTCTAACACTGTGACGTGAGCTGCCCGACGCAGCTCGTAGCTAAGTTGAGGCTTAGGATCAATATAATATATTTTAGTAGCTGGACGCGCATAGCCTACCAGTCCGGCAGCAGGGTAAACCTGCATTGAGGTGCCTATGATAACTACGATATCAGCGGCAGCCACTTCATGCGCTGCTCGTTCCAACTCAGGCACCATCTCCCCAAACCAGACAATGTGCGGTCTGAGCTGATGCCCATCCTCTGCCTTGTGTTGTGCACTAAGATCACCTGGCCAGTCATAGATTAATGTGTCATCAGCTACACTTCTGACCTTGGTCAATTCACCGTGCAGATGGATAATACTGGTGCTGCCTGCGCGTTCATGGAGATCGTCTACATTCTGAGTGATGATGACGACCTCATGATTAGCTTCTAAGCGTACTAGATCCAAGTGACCTTGATTAGGCTGTACTTCTTTAAGCTGCTTGCGCCTTTCGTTGTAGAATCGCAATACTAATGCCTGATCATCAGCCCATCCTTGTGGGGAAGCAACAGTCATGACATCATGCTCCTCCCAGAGACCATTATGATCACGGAATGTCTTAATTCCGCTTTCGGCACTCATGCCAGCACCAGTTAATACTGCAATCTTCTTTAGCATAGATGTTCTGTTATAGCTTGAGGTATAAAGGTAATGATATCCTCAGCGCTCATGCCATATCTGCCTACACAATCTGCGCTCAGATCGCCCGCATAGCCATGCAGATGGACTGCTAAGACTGCTGCATCTTCTGGCTTATAACCTTGAGCTAAGAATGAGGTGGTCATCCCCGTTAGGACATCGCCACTTCCTGCTGTAGCCATACCTGCATTGCCCGTATTATTGAAAAGACACCGCTGGTCGGGAAGTATGATGGCTGTATGCGCTCCCTTAATGCATATGATGATTTGATGCAGCAGAGCCATTTTTCTGGCAGTATGAATACGCTCGAGCTGCGATTCATGCATTCCAAATAGTCGATCAAACTCCTTTAAGTGGGGTGTCAGAATAGAATGTGGAGGTATCATGGTATCGGGATATGATTGCTGCATTCCTATAGTTGTAAAATACTTCATAGAAGCTAATAGGTTAAGCGCATCAGCGTCTAGCACCATAGGTTTGTGCCATACCTTAATAAAACTATTTAGTCCTTCTCTGCTATACGGTGAGGTACCCATGCCACATCCGATACCATAGTGCATGTCAGGGTGTATGCTAATGGAGTGTGCTGTCTTTTCCGACGCTGCTGGAGATCCCAATACAATGGCAGATGGATGAAGACCAGTCAATATCTCTTTCTGAGAAAAATGACTTTGATAATATACATAGCCACACCCAGAAGCGGCAGCGGAGCGACCTGCTAAGCTGAGAGCTCCTACCATACCTGAGTGCCCGCCCACTAAGCATGCCTTCCCATGCGACCCTTTATGCGCGAACTTTCGTTTCGGTCTTAGGATAGAAGAGATGTCTTTTGATTCTAAGACATAATTTTCAGTATGCGCTTGATCTATTGCCGTAGTATCTAATCCAATCTTTACAATTTTAAATGACTCAATAGCATCCTGACTTTCTGGTAGCAAGAATGATAGTTTGGGCATTTCAAAACTGATGACTTCATGAGCCTTGATGCAGCTGAGCCCTTTTTGATGTCCATCTGCGTAGTAGCCAGAAGGGATGTCAATGGAAATGATGTGATTTGCGTCTTCATTAATTCTTTTGATGAGGGTAGCCCAATAGCCAATGATCGGTCGGTTCAGTCCACACCCTAAGATACCATCTATGATCAGCCCATCACAAGGTGGCATGGCCTGCCCCTTATGAATGTCTACAATTTGCGAGTCTGCATACGCCTGTAATCGATTAAAGTTAATCATGCAGTCTGCTGATAAACTTGTTCCAAATCTGCACATATAGACATGACTACTGATACCTTGATTTAATAGAAGACGACTCACAGCAAGAGCATCTCCACCATTATTACCTGGGCCCGCGAATACCCTGACTGGCTTAGTCATATGCGCACTCCAGTCGATTGAATTTACAAAGGCATGGGCTGCTCTTTCCATCAGCTTGTGCGATGGGATTCGCTGAGCGTTAATGGTGGCTGCATCTATTGCTTTTATCTGCTTGTTGAGTAAGATTTTTTTCATCCTATAAGAGACATTCTATTTTTATTCATATGTCAATCTGGAGTCTTAGGCTTAATTGATGATTGAGTTTGTAGTACAGTTTTTGCAATATACTAAATCGTTCATAACTAATTGACTGTCAATTAATTAAATTATTGATAGTCAATTGCAAATACATTATTACAATGTCTAATGTAAATACAGTTTTAGGAAAATTCGCTATTAAGTCCATCGCTTTGGTCTTATTAGTAAAATTTTTATTTGTTAATTTTGCACAAGCTCAGGATATACATTACTCACAATTTTACAATCCAGTATTAATACTTAATCCAGCTAAGACAGGTATTTTTAACGGTGATGATCGCTTCTTATTAAGCTATCGAGATCAGTGGAGCTCTGTGCCCGTGCCATGGAGAACGTTTACAGCCAGTTATGACAAAAAGTTTTACCCAAGTCGCTCCGATAATCATTTCTTTTCTGGAGGTCTAAGCTTTAACTACGATCGGCAGGGAGATTCTAATCTGAGCCTGAGTAATTTAAATCTGTTCGGCTCCTACACGAAGATCCTTAATAAACGAAATTTACTGACCATAGGACTTGGGTTGGGTATAGCCTCCAGGGCTTTTGACACTGAGAATTTGGTGTGGGACAGCCAGTGGAATGGGGCTACCTTTGACCCTGGGCTCCCGTCCCTGGAGAGATTTGATGCAGAGCGGGTCAATTTTCTGGAGAATACCCTTGGGATCAATTACCGCTGGCAAAAAAATAAGCGAACCAAGTTTGACCTTGGCCTAGGTGTATATCATCTACTGGAGCCTGGTGTTGGATTCTATGATGAAGAGGATATCACACTGCCTAGAAGATATAATCTGTCAGGTATTTTCAGCGGAAAGCTAACTACCCGCTTGGATCTTCAACTACAGGCTTTAGGTCAGCTGCAGGACGAGTATAACGAGCTATTAGTCGGAGGACTGCTCAAGCTATACGTCAATCAAAATAGAGGGAAAGAAACCGAGCTGCATGTAGGCATAGGGTATAGGACATCTGGCTCCTTCTTCCCAACGGCAGCTTTACAATATAAGGAGAGATACTACTTCTCTATAAATTTTGAAAGAGATGTATCAGGATTTGGCCAATATACAAATGGTAGTGCTGGATTCGAGGCCCACTTTAGATACATCATACATAAAGTAAAACCTCTAGAACAGTTTAAGATTTGCCCGATATACTAATCTGATTTTTTTGATCGCCCACAAAAGATTATGAACCGATATTATTTAATTATTCCATTTCTGCTCGCTTATCTAAGTGTTGCCTTTGGTCAGACCAAAGATGCTTATCTTAAAGAAGCCGCAGATAAATACGCCAAGCAGGACTACTACAGTTCGCTCACGTATAATTTAGAGGCATATGAATTCGACACGACTGATGTTGATGTAATTCATGATGTTGCTGAATCTGCTCGCCTATTTAATGCCTATGCTCTCGCCGAGAAGTTCTACGAGAAGTCCATCGATCGAGACACTGAAAATATTTATCCATTGGCTAGCTATTGGCTAGCGGATGCTCAGCAACAATTAGGTAAGTACGCTGAGGCCAGGACTCAGTACAGCATCTTTATCTCTGAATACGAAGAGATCGATCCCTACTTTACTGCCAGGGCACAGAAGGAAATTAAGGCATGTGATTGGGCGATCGAGTTAGTGCAAAATCCTCGTACGTATATGACAGTCAATCGATTGGGCGATGGCATTAATACGCAATACTCAGAATTTGGTGCTCTTAAGACAGAAGGTGGTCTCTATTACACATCCCTCAGGTTCAGGGAGATGGACCCAGAAGTAAAACCTGCAAGACTCATATCTAAAATATTGATTAGCGAAGATGAGATAGAAGCTGATACGCTTAATTCTGAATTTAATAAAGACAATCTTTTCACTGCCCACTCTACCTTCAATAGAGCAGGTGATAGGTTGTACTTCACACTTTGTGAATACATCAATGGTGTGGATATCAGATGTGATTTATTTCAGAGCGAGGTGACTGGAGACGATACTTATGCTCAGCCGACTAAGCTTCCAGATCCGCTAAATGTGCCGTCATTCACCACCACCCAACCCTCCTACGCCTATAATGAAGTGACGGGGCAGGAGAGGCTTTACTTTGTATCAGATCGCGAGGGAGGCAAGGGTAAGCTGGACATATGGTACGTAGATATCTCGGTGAATGGTGATTTTTCATTGCCTATGAATGTGCCTAACATCAATACTAAAGAAAATGATATTACACCTTATTACGATAGTAAAACCCGTTCGTTGTATTTTAGTAGTGAGGGGTACCGATCTTTAGGAGGATATGATGTATATAAGACGAAGGAGACTGATGGTATATTCGGAGACGTAGATCATATGGGAGCTCCGATTAACAGTAGCTATGAGGATATTTATTACTCCACTGATGGAACAGGAGAGACAGCCTACTTTTCTTCTAATCGTTATGGATCGAACTTTATCGATATTCCACAAGAAGCATGTTGTTTTGATATCTATAAGGTAAATATAGCGGATGTTGCCCTTAGCCTGAATGCTAAGTCCTTCGAAGCAGAATCAATGGACTCCCTGAGGGGCGTGACGGTTCAGCTTTTCGATGCAGAGACCGGCGAGCTGATCAGCGAAGTCAGAACTGACAATGGTGTAGATCATCTTTTTGACTTGGAGCCAGATAGGGACTACATGATAATAGGGGAGAAAATGAACTACAAGTCAGATACGATCATGCTTAATACGCGAGGCATGTATGCCACAGAAGATATTGAAAGGAGACTCTTCTTAGAGTTAGAACAGGTATGTTTGGACTTATCGATATTTGATGAAGCCTCTGGAGATGGCCTGGAAGGAGCTACTGTCACTATAACAGATCTAACAGATCCTAATGCTGAGGACATTCTCATCACTATGGCAGACAGTAACCGTACGCTTATTAAGTTAGATCCTAATAAATCATATCGAGTCGAGGTGAAGAAGGAAGGCTTCGAGCCACAGACATTCATTATAGATGAAAATACGGCACGTGACGGAGGTATCATCAGTCGCAAAATCTTTATGAAGAAGCGCGATCTAAATATCTTCTTGCCTGCACTACTATACTTTGATAATGACCGTCCAGATCGTAAGACAATGCGCGTCACCACTGGCAAATCTTATACAGATACATATCATCCGTACGTGTCGCGCAAAGAATATTTTCTACAGCGTACAGGAAGAGGTCTGAGTGGTTTTAATAAGGATATTGAGATACAACGCATGGATGACTTCTTCGAATATGATATTAAGGGTGGATATGTTAAGTTAAATCTGTTTTTAGAGCAAGTCAGTCAAAAGCTCACAGAAGGATATGACTTTGAGATTTTGATTAAAGGTTTTGCTAGTCCCTTGGCGCCGAGTAGCTACAATCAGAACTTGTCGAAGCGAAGGATTAACAGTGTGAAAAACGAACTCGGTAAATACAGAGGCGGAATACTATTGTCATATATGGACTCTGGCAGTCTTCGGATTAGAGATGTATCGTACGGCGAAGATTTAGCGCCTGCCAGTATTAATGACAAAGCGAGTAATCAGACTAAGTCGATTTTCAGTGTAGATGCTTCTAGAGAGCGTCGCGTAGAAATCATTAAAATAAACTCAAGCTCAAACTAAGAAGATACAAATGGAAAATTTAATAAAGAATAAGAGCTTATTTCCAAGGAATGTTTTTCAGCTGTTACTGCTGATGGTTGTTCTTTTACTGACACCGGCTATGCTTAGTGCAACTCACATTGTTGGAGGAAGTATGTCATATACCTGCTTAGGTAATGATCAGTATGAGGTCACTTTAGTGGTGAGAAGAGACTGTTTGCTGGGAGCCGACAACGCCCCATTCGACAATCCTGCATCTATAGGTATTTTTGGCGCTGATGGTCAGCTACTGACAAGTCTTGGTACAGATGGAGAGCTGCGCCTACCGTTCAGAGGAGACGAGGTACTGAGTAATGAGATAGAACAAATCTGCTTTGCTAATCAGGCCTCTATATGTGTACATATTACCAAATATTCTGCCATAGTGACGCTTCCTAATAATGGTGAAAGCTATACTCTGGCACATCAGCGTTGCTGTCGTAACTCTTCTCTGAATAATGTGGTGAATCCCTTGGAGACAGGTATGACACTATTCATAGAGCTGACCCCTGCATCTATGGATGTATGCAATAGTAGTCCCATATTTAATTTCCGTCCAGATGTCTTTGTTTGCGTTGGAGAGGCTTTAAGCTTTGATGGATCTGCTACGGACGCTGATGGTGATCTCTTAGTTTATAAGATTTGTACTCCTTTTGCAGGTGCTACCAAGGAAGACCCAAGGCCTCAGCCACCTTCTGCTCCACCATATAATAATATAGAGTGGGTACAAGGATTTGGTCCTGATAATTTGTTGGGTGGACAAGAACTGCAACAGGATGGACAAGGCGCCATGGTGAATGGAGTACCTGGCTTCGTCGGCCAATATTTAGTAGGTTTATGTGTAGAGGAATATAGAGACGGAGTACTACTTTCTGTCAGTCACCGAGAATTTCAATACAATGTCGTCAATTGCAATGATGAGATTGTCGCTGACTTTAATGTGACTCAAAGCGACTGCGGACTGGAGAATGTGCAATTTGAAAACACGAGTCAGACTACTGATGCGTATACTTGGTTCTTTGATTACCCTTCTGATGACCCAGCGTTTATCAGTCAGGAGGAGTCACCGACATTTTCTTATCCAGAGGCAGGTACATACACAGTCAGATTAGTGGCAGAGAACACAGAGGTGAATTGCGAATCCATTAAAGAGCAGCATGTCACGATACTTGACGGTACGACGACACAGCCGTTCAGCACCACCATCTTATCATGCTCAGGTGGTCAGGTCACAGTGAGGCTGACTGATGTCACTCAGATAGAGACTTCTGATAGATCATGGGTGGTGAGTATTAACGGTAATGAGATCGTAGGTTCTTCTCAGAATATAGAATTTCAGGCCGATACAGCAGATGAGATTACTGCTAAGCTTACCATAGCAGGTTCGACAGGTTGTCAGATAGAAGTGGAGCGTCAGGTAGATGTCAATTATCAAAACGCAGTCAATTTTCAAGTCAACTACAATCGTTGCAATGATCGCTCAGTCGAGTTAGACTTCATAGACGATACCGCGCTAATTGGAGGCTTAGTTCCTGCTGATGTAGAGTGGATATTTGTGAAAGATAATGAAGCTGATATTATGGCAAGTGGCCTGAGCACCACCCAAAGCTTTTTAGAAAATGATGTCATATTGGTCACTCAGACGGTCACCTATAGTAATGGCTGTCAGGCAAGTAGTCAACAACTTCTGGACTTGGCCTTAGAACAATTAGTATCATTTGAGACTGACCTCGTCCAATGCTATGCGGGGAGACGTAATATGGCGAGAGTCGCTTTTATCTCAACTGGAGAGCTACTTCCGATCAATAATTTAGCGAGCCAGTGGGAGTGGACCGTCATCAATGGTGATAAGCAATTAAGCTTCTCAGGGGATAACACTATAGAACTGGATCTGGACTTTACCGATCCTGTAATAGTTAGCCTGACGACTAGCTTCACGAATGGGTGTTCCGCTACTACCGAAAGGATTATAAATCTGAATGAGTTGCTTCAGGCTGATGTCACCATCATGTCAGAGTATACCCCTGAAAGTTGCGATGGGGATGAGGTCACGGTGATATTCAGCAATGATACGCCGCAGATCGATGACTGGGTATCCACAATCATTCAGAAAGCATGGCGCATTACCTCTCCTAGTGGTATTTTTACAGATGAAGGAAATGTTATAAGGTATACTGGTCCAAGAGGCGAGAGAATCCAAGTCAGCTATTTATTCGTGGGGACTAATGGTTGCCAATTTGAGCAGCTGCTAGAATTTACACTTGATCCATTCGCTGAAGATGGACCTCTTAATTTTGAATATGAAATACTCAATTGTAGTGATGGTGAAGTCGATATACGATTGATTGACACTAGCTCTGCTGAAATGACTACTTGGTATATCAAAGTGAATGATGAAGAAACCATCCGCACGGGGTCACCTTTAGATATCACCTTTAATGAAGATGATGTTGTCAGAGTTAGCTTAGAAGGATTTTCAGAAGCCATCTGCGAGGATCCTAATCGAGGAAATATAGTGATTAATCCCGATAACAATATTGAGTATCGTATCGACTATATAGATTGTCCGCTTGGACAGATAGAATTACAATTCGTCGATGTGTCTCCGGATATAGGAGGAATTACAAAGGGTGAGGTGAGTTGGGTATTTCAGACATCAAGTGGTGCGACTACATCCGCTGTCGGTAGTTCTACGGTTCAGACATTTAATGAAAATGATGTGCTCATTATCATGCAGAGTGTTGCCTATGATAAAGGATGCTCGGGGACACTCATTGATACTATCGATCTGGACTTTGCGACCTTTCTCTCCTACGATACTGAGCTAGTCAGCTGCGATGGGCCTAATCTATTTACGGTCACTCTCAATGCTGATGCAAATGACCTCCCTCCATCTACAGCTAATGCTCAGCTCTTTTGGTTCATCACGAATGGTGACAATATCATTAATACTGATAGCCCATCAGTTACAGCACAACTTGACTTTAATCAGCCCGTCGAAGTCGAATTGGCGGTGAGTTACCGCAATAGATGTACCTACATACTATCTGAATTACTCACATTTGACGATATCTTCGGAGATACTATTGAGGCGCAAGACGATGTCGAAATTATCGTCACGCCGACCGTATGCGTTGGAGATAATATTACAACATCTATTTCTAATCAAACCACAATCGTGTCAGGAGGAGACGCCTCAGTTGTAAGTAGGTCATGGATGGTATCAGGTGATGGTATAGATGGAGTAATCACAGATTCTTCCACAGAAATCATCATAGTAGGGATGGCTGGAGACATCATCAACATTAAATTAGAGCTCTTACTAAGCAATGGATGTGAGATTACGATAGAAGAGAGATATACGATTAAGGCTGTTGACTTCACATTAGCAGATGATTTTCCAGACGATGGCGAAGACGACGACGATTCATCTGGTGGTGGAGATGATGACAGCATGAATGGCCCTAATGACCTTGACAGCGGAGGAAATACTATTATTATCTGTGATGGGGTAGCTAGACCATTAGTAGAAGATGCTGACCCAGACGCCACCTATGAATGGAATCCTACAGATGGACTGACCTTCCCAGATGGGGATTTGTCCAATCCATTAGCACTGCCTAGTAGCCCTACCACCTATATTGTTACGGCAACTAATGGTGGCTGCGTGACTATTGACAGTGTCCGAGTGATTCCAATTGTGGATGTGGAGATATCAATAGTCGTCACTTCTACTGATGGAGAAGATGGAAACGATGGAGAAAATGGCGATGACGGTAATGATGACGGGACTGAAAATGATATTTGTAATGGCAATCTCACACTGACAGCAAGTGGCGGCTCAGGAGTATATGAGTGGTCACTTGATCCCTCATTTATCACGCTCATTGGGACTGGACAGAGTATAGATATCATGCAAGATGCGGCTGAGCAGACCTACTACGTGAGATCACTGATTACGGAAGATTGTTATAGTTCTACTTTTTCAATAGACATCTCCTTAGAAGGTGGAGCTGCCTCTAATTTTGATTCAGACATTCTATCTTGTGATGGAGATCAAGTCAATGTTAGACTGACTGACCGGTCTGGAGCGACTAATACAAGTTGGGTTCTGACCATTAATGGCACAGAGGTGTCAAGGATAGGGTCGCCTCTGGATCTGACCTTAGATAGCGACGATATGCTTTTCGCTAAAATAGATTCTGATGAAGAGAGCATTTGCCCAGGCGCCAACGGCAAAATAGTAATCATTGATCCTGATGAGCTTCTGCAATTTAGAATAGACTACATCGACTGCCCACTGGGTCAAGTCGAAGTGCAGTTCGTGGACATCAGTCCTTCCTTAAATGGAGATAGACCGCAGCGGATTGACTGGGTCTTTCAGACGCAATCAGGTGAAACCATTAGTGCCACTGGTAACTCCACGGTTCAATCTTTTACAGAATTAGACGCAATTACTGTGATGATGAGCGCTCAATATCCCAATGGATGCTCGGCTACTCTGATCAAAGACATTAATTTAGATTTTGCGACCTTTTTGGATTTCTTTTCCAATTTAGTGAGCTGCGATGGGCCAAATTTATTTACGGTAGACTTTTCAGCTCTGACTAATGATATACCATCGAGTGACTCTCCAGTAGAGTTGTCATGGTTCATTACTAATGGTGATAACATTTTTAATGCAGGAGGCCTCACCACGCAAGCGCAGTTAGATTTTAATCAGCCAATCGAAGTAAATCTGGCGGTGCAGTACAATGGTAAATGCATTTACACCTTGACCCGAACCCTTACTTTAGATGATGTGTTTGGTGACGATATAGAAGCGGATGATGATGTAGATATCATTATTAGGCCAACAGCCTGTGATGATGAAGCTATAACAACATCATTCTCTAATACGACTACAATCCTGCTAGGTGGAGATGCCACTGTCACGAGCAGAAGTTGGATGATTTCTGGTGACGGCATTGATGGCATCATCACTGATCAGTCGACTGAGGTGATCATCGAAGGAAAAACAGGTGATACAATTGATATTAAATTGGAATTAGGATTAAGCAATGGCTGCCAACTTACGATAGAGAAAACGCACATCGTAAGAGGCGTCGATATAATACTTGCTGATGACTTTCCGAATGATGAAGCAGGCGGTGGCACCGACGTCGGATCTGAAGATGATAATGATCTTGATAATGGAGGTAACACCATTGTCATCTGCGATGGACAGCCAAGACCTTTAGTTAAGAATCCCGACCCTAATGCGACCTATGAGTGGAATCCCACAGAAGGTCTAGATTTTCCTGATGGCGATACTTCTAATCCACTGGCCTTTCCCGATGGCACAATCACTTACGTTGTGACCGTCACTAACGGTAACTGCATCACCATAGATAGTGTTAAAGTTATTCCCATTGATGATGTTGTGATTATTATTGATGTTACATCTACCGGTGAAAATGGCGACAATGACGGTGACGGTAATGGTGATAATAATGGTGATGGCGAAGGCGATGGTATATGTGATGGCAATATCACGCTTACCGCTAGTGGAGGTTCAGGATTATATGAATGGTCACTAGACACGTCTTTTTCTGAGCTGATTGGTACAGGTGTCAGCATTGATGTAGTCCAAGATAATGCAGAAGAGACTTATTATGTCCGCTCGCTCATCTACGAGGGTTGCTACAGCTCTAACTTTTCTTCTGAAGTGATATTAGATGATGGCGCAGGATCTAACTTTGATGCGGATATTATCAGCTGTGATGAGGATCAAGTGACTGTGCGACTCACTGACAGATCAGGAGTATCTAACACGGCCTGGATAGTTACCATTAATGGGCAGGAGGAGACAAGAAGTGGATCACCATTAGATATTATATTAAACAGAGAGGATGAATTATTTGCAAGAATAGATACAGAAGACATAAGCGTATGTCCTAATGGGAATGGAAAGACCGTTATTGTTAATCCAGATGATAATTTAGAGTACGGCATAAGATATATTGACTGCCCTGTGGGACAGGTTCAATTAGAATTTTTCAACGAAAGTCCAGATTTAGCGGGCCAGGCGCCAGAGCGTATCGATTGGGTTTTTCAGACCTCTTCAGGCATAACGACCAATGGCTCAGGAGTCAGTACATTACAAACCTTCTCAGAAGACGATTTGATTACCGTCATGATGACTGCGCAGTATGCTAATGGCTGTACTGCCACGCTGATCGAAGAGGTGGATTTAGATTTTGGCCAGTTATTAGATTTTAACGCTGACTTGATTAGTTGTGATGACGAAAATTTATTTACAGTAGAACTATCGGCACTTACTGATGATATACCTATCAGCGATACGCCGATAGAAGTATCGTGGTCCATACGAAATGGCTCCACTGCAATTACTGCTAATGGCGTGTTGACGACTGCCCAACTTAACTTTAATCAGCCTGTCGAGATTAGCCTATCAGCTCGATATAATGAAAATTGCGAATATACAGTGACCAGACCTCTGACATTTGATGATGTCTTCGGAGACGGTATAGATGCAGAAGATGATGTGGATATTACAATCACGCCGACCTCTTGTGAGGGAGAAGATATAACGGTTTCGATTTCTAATCAGACTACAGTAGTCTTAGATGGTGATGCTGATGTAATTAGCAAAAATTGGATGATTACTACCATGGGTGGTAGCGACGTTGTAGCCCCAACGCAGATTAATACCTGTAGCGATTCAGATCTTACCTCTATAGTAGGGCAGCGAGTGAATGGCTTGCCAGGTGAAATAATCTGTGTCCCTTTTAACGGTTTTAACTTTACAGATATCACCAGTATTCAGACAGCTTTCAGGTGGGACCCAAGCTTGCTTAGCTATTCTAGTATCCGAGCTTTGGCTTTAGACGATATAGATGTTAATGAGGCATTCGTCAGTACTGGCGAGTTGAGATTTGTCTGGCTGATCGGTCTCGGTGTATCAGCTGTGACTGTGAATGATAATACTGAACTATTTGAGATCTGCTTCGAGCTGGTAGGCGATGTAGGGCAAGAAGCTGCGGTGACCATGACATCATTCTCCAGCTTAGATATAGAAGTATCGAATGATGATTTGGAGCTCCTCGACATCTGCCTGCAGCCAGCAACAGTTGGTCTTGGTCAGGAGACCACCACACCAGGAGGTACGATGATTATGGGAGAAGGAGATGAGATTAGCTTCACTGGACAAGAAGGGGAGATGGTTGATATTAAATTGACCCTTGAGCTAGATAACGGATGCGTACTGATCTTGAGAGAGACTTATACCGTAGAGAAAGTAGATATAGACATCCTTGATGAGGTACCATCTTCAGGTGACGTAACAGACGATGAAAACGGCCCCGGTGGAAGTACTGAGGACGGCCCAGATGATGGTGGATTAAATGGAGATGGTACTGGTCTCACTGAGCAAGAGCTCAGTACAGGAGGTGTGAATGATGGCGATGACTTATCAGGTAACACGGTAATTCTGTGTCCTGGAGAATCTAAACCACTGGTCACTAATCCCAATCCTGACTATACCTACGAGTGGAGCCCAGAAGATGGTTTAGTATTTGATGGTGAGGATCGGTCTAATCCTCTTGCATCACCCACATCACAGACTACCTACCGAGTGACGGTGACTAATGGGGACTGTGTAGCAGAGGAAGCGGTCACGGTCATACCGATCAGCGACTACGAGATACCTATTTTCGGAGCGACTACCATCTGTGGTGAGCAAACTGTCTTGTTGGAAGTACCTGATGTTGTTGGCTCTCGGACTGAATGGTCTACAGATGCTGATTTTGCTACGGTACTCTCCGTCGGCCCAGTGCTGGAGACGACTCAGAATGGTAACCAAACTTATTATGTTAGACAACTATTTGGAGCAGGATGTGTATCAAGCATTCAGTCAGTGACTATAGAGCAGCTGAGCATTTCGATTGATGGAGTCATCATTGATCCAGTGACGAATCAGCCGACTGTAGCTTCTTGTACGGCTAGCACCACGTCATTGTCAGCGACCACTAATGGTGATTCAAATGATATCGAGTGGATCAATGCTGCTACAGGTGAAGTCATAGGAACAGGTATGACGCTGGAAGTGAATCCTGAAGATATAGAGAGTATTATAGCCAGAATATCTGCAGGTGATGACTGTGTCCGTATGACAGCAGAGACCTCTTTTGTTCCTTATGATCTCAACGATGATATATCATTGGAGGACAGTGATATACCAGGAGTGGTCTGCGTTGGTCAGGATACTCAGCTATCCATAAGTATGGAGACGAGCTCAGCTTTATCATTCATATGGTCACCTGAAAGCTGTATCGTTGCGGGAGGCAGAAGTTCGACACCTATAATTAATCTGACAGCGAACAAAGATCTCATTTTGACGATTACAAATCTGGATAATGGGTGTACAGATGACTTAGTCTTTCCCATCGCGATTTCTGAAAATGTAGTCTTTGAGGTGATGGGTGATCGAGCCATCTGTGATGAGAATGTCTCGCTTAGTGTGTCTGATGTTGCAGGTGCTTCTGCGGAGTGGTCATCCGACCCAGACTTCAATAACATTATTGCTGAAGGCGATGAATTAAGTGTGGTTCAAGATCAGCCAAGTATGACCTACTACGTGAGACAGGCTATAGCTGGAGGATGCTTCTCGGAGGCGCAGGAGATAGAAGTTATGCGTACCATGATCTTGATCGATGGACTGAACGAAATGAATAATACCTTGGTATTTTGTGACCCCGCTGTGATGACCATTACGGCATCCAGTACTGTCGGTGCAGAAAATATTATGTGGTACAATGCTGCTACCGATGAGCTGATTGCGACGGGGTCACCGATCGAAATCGATCCTAATGAAATCAATCTGATTTATGCAATAGTGGAAGGAGATAGCGGTTGTCAAGTCAGGACGGAAAATATTATGTTGACACACTTTGACCTCTCATCCATCATTGACCTAAATTTGGGGGAAGTGGGTGGCATACCCAATGGTCTTTGTGCTGGTGAAGATACACAGATCAATATCACCAATACTACTGGTGACAGCCTGATCTATGAGTGGGGACCTCCTGAGGTCATTATATCTGGTGGGAATACTAGCTCACCTGTGATCAATAGTTCTGCTGACATAGAGCTGACCTTGAGAGTAGTGGATCTAATGACAGGATGTGAATCTATGCTGAACGTGCCGCTACCTGTATCTGAGTTAGAGTCCGATTTATTCGCAGATCCCAGTGCTGATATTTTCTTGGGTAGCGATGTCACTCTAATTCCTGAGTCGAATGTTGATAATCCAACATATCAATGGAGTACCGGCGAGACCACAGAGACCATCACCGTTATGCCTACGGAGGATACGGAGTATAGTGTCACCATCACGGACGAGAACGGCTGTTCAGTAGTAGAGACGATTCTCATCACTGTGATGACCGATTGTAGTGAAAGTGGGATCTACCTGCCAAATGCTTTCACTCCAAATGGAGATGGTAATAATGATGTGCTCTTCGTTAGAAGTAATTCGCTTATGGATGTGGAGCTTATCATTTACGATCGATGGGGGAGAGAAGTCTTCCAAACCACTTCCTTAGATGTAGGATGGAATGGTCAATGGCAGAATACCGGAGAAGAATTAGCGCCTGATGCGTACGGATATCACCTGCGAGCGACCTGCTTTACAGGAGAGGAGTATAGCGCTAAGGGTAACGTTTCTATACTGAGATAACACTATGTAGTATAATCTCTAAATAAGATATACAACTGATGATAGGTGGCATTCTGTTTAAGAGAAGGCCACCTATCCATTTTATTAGAAAGTGCAGGGTATAAGTCATGGATTGCTAAGCTACTTACCTCCCATGGCTCTGTTATTAACAACAATTTTTCTAAAATGCGATACGTATGATCCTATTTTCTGTGTGCATGCTGATTTTATTGATGTTCGGTGAGACGTTGCTAAAAGATAACTTCATACGCCGAATTAAATAAATAGAAAATAAAGGTCAGATAGACCTCTTTGGTTTTAATTATAATGGTCTAGAATTTGGATAGGCAACTTAGATCTTAGCGATATAGTAGCTGAATGATATTGATACCGATTGCCACGAGGCCCATTAGAAGACAATGCTTATCCTCAGTCAGAGGATAAGCATTATACTTAAGTCATACTCATTTTAATCACAAAGTAGCCGATTAATGTTGAGACGACTCAGTTTCTGAAGCTGATTGCAGAATTGCTCTTTATAAAATTACCGGCACATAATCAGTAAGAGTAAGCTGTAGAAGACTTGATGTTTGATGATGAAATAACTGAAGCATTATATAGGCCTATAAAGTAGTATCGTGCAAAATGAATGTTCGAGAAAGAGAAGCTGCAATAGCTATCGATTGCACTTTATGTTAACCCATAAATCAATGATTTAGTTATTTGGTAGATTGGGGAACATCTTCACCTTTGCGATACGCTTCAGTCATCTCTCTTGATACAGCTCCCTTTACAACTTTCACAAATGTTTTCTGGTCTAATTGCAGAGTCACGTCTCTATCCTCGACCTTGCTGATTCTGCCGATGATACCACTGGCAGTTACTATCTCATCACCCTTACCTAACTCATCTATGAATGCAGTCTGCAGCTTAGCTTTATTTGCTTGGGGCCTGATGAAGAAAAAGTAAAAAACCACCAAAATCAATAGAAATGGAAGCAGCTGAATTATCATATCAAGCGAAGCACCTGACTGTAGGCTAATAATTGAAGATAGGATCATAATTCGTATTTTCTCTTAATGCTCAAAGTATATAAATGGGGAAAATGGGTGGTTCTCACATAGATATTCTTCGTCTCACCCGCCTTCCATGCGCGTGGGTCAAAGGTAACATTTAGCTGCGCTGATTCCCCTGGATTGACAAAAATAATTTGGCCCATCGGATAGACGCATTTACAATATGAGAAATAATCTATGATAGTACTCACCTCTGTTCCACTATTATAGAAGTTGAATTCGTGACTCAGTCGCTTCTTATCTTCAGTCAGATCAAAAATAAAGCTATCAATAGTAATCTCGAGTATCTCAATACTGTCACTTGGTAAGGGCTCTGGCCTTTCTAATATGATATCTTGGTAATTCTCTCCAGCAATGGATACGAGGAAGGGATCAAGATCCTTTCTCGCCCCTGATTCTGGTTGACAAGCTACCATTATCATTACTATCAAAACTGTCACGGCCCTCAGATACATGACCACAAAAATAAAATAGAATCTCATAATTACACTTAGAATTCAATTTTCTAATGCTTCAATTAGCAACACAGTTATTTAAATTACCATACTCAAATTCTGGGCAAGACTTAGATAATTCAGACACCACCAACTCATATCTCAATCAAAAATCTTCTATCTCAATTCCCATTAGTTATCTTCACCAGATGATCATCACACTCATAGGGTTCATGGGATCGGGTAAGTCATCTATTGGTAGAGAGCTGGCAGACATTCTTAGTTGGAACTGCATAGATCTGGATTACTATATCGAAGATATGGAGCGACGATCCATCACCACTATTTTCGAAAAGGAGGGAGAAGCTTCCTTTCGAGCAGCGGAGTCTAAGTATCTAAAAGAGCTACTGGACAGGCACCACAATCTTGTCTTAGCTCTCGGTGGTGGAGCAGCTTGTCAAGAGCAAAATTGGAAGTTAATCCAGCAGTCGACTTCGATATACCTTTATCGATCGAATGAAGATTTATTTCAGAAACTGAATGCACGCAAAGCAAAGCGTCCACTTATTGCCAATCTTAACGACAAGCACCTTCGAGAATATATTAAAAACAGTATGGAAATCAGAAGTCCTTATTACAGTCGAGCGACGTACAGAGTTCACGTCCAGCCTTCAAAGGTTAAGACTGCAAAGCAGATCAGTCAATATTTAGTAGGGTCGAACAATCGATGAACATAAAAGTCAAATGATTAACACATAACTATTTTACAATGACAGGAAGAAATGCAACCATAGTAGCCATGATATCGATGGTTATTATGATAATCCTTTATGCACTGACTGCCACAGGCTATATGGGTGACAATCCAGTGGGCAGAGGAAGCAACTACGAAGAACCCTTAATTGTTCCAGCTGGGTATGCCTTTTCTATATGGTCGATCATTTATTTGGGTCTAATTATATTCCCATTTTACCAGTGGTTTAAGAAATCAGATCATCCGCTATGGACTAAAATAAAATGGCTCTACGGCGTGAATGTCATATTAAATGGGCTCTGGTTGGTGGTATCCTCTTATGACATGCTAAGCTTATCAGTGATCATCATTGTTGGGATGTTGGCCACACTCTATATCATTAATAGAGCGCTTATTGCATTAGAGTCAGAAGGCGTTCAGATCAATTACTGGATAGAGCGATTGGTGTTCAGCTTATACTTTTCTTGGATTACCTTAGCTACTGTGCTCAATGTTTCTTCAGCTCTGACTTTCTATGAGTGGGATGGCTTTGGTATATCCGATGTGACCTGGACATGGATCATGATACCAGTAGCTGCGCTGGTGACCTCAGTCGTATTTTTCACCTATAGAGATAAAGCGTATGCTTCAGTTGTGGTCTGGGCTTTCATCGCTCTAGCTGTCAAACACTTAGACCAGTATCCAATGATTGGATATCTATCAATTGGAGTGGCACTCTTATTTATTGTCTATATTTTGACGCACTTGAAGATGGATAAAATAGCCCATGCGAAGTTGTGACTCACTTATTCACATTGCAGCGATATAGAGGATATTGGCATGACATGATTTTTCTAAACTGATATCAATGTCTTTATTGATTATAAAGCTTTTAGCTATACTGAATGACAGTCTCAATTACTCAATTCCTCCATCAACTTCTTTACTGCGGCATAAGGTTGTATCATATGACCAGTCTTGTACGGTTCTGAGGTCTGCATCCCTGTAGCGTGTAGAATTCTAAAAGCGTCCGCTACATTCATCTCTGGTTTGATGCTCTTAAGGACGCTGACGAGTCCAGCTACATAAGGTGCTGCCATAGAGGTGCCTGAATACACCTTATATTCATCATTGGGATATGTAGAGAAAATATCTTTACCTGGAGCTGATACGCCAAATTTAATATGCTGGAGGGTATTGGAGAATACTGTTCTCTTTAAGTTTTGATCTACTGCCGCTACGGTAATGACCCCCTCGCTGTTAGCTGGAGAATATTGGGCTGCATTTTTGCCTGCATTACCAGCAGCGATGATGACCACCACATTCTTGCGGAGTGCATATTGTACGGCCTCTGTATAGGCTTTCTCTCTTGTATCAGAGCTCTTACCACCTAAAGACATAGAGATGACATCTGCTCCAGCATCGACAGCTTTTATCATGCCATCGATGATCATTTTCTGTGTACCAAAGCCAAATCCTGAGAGTACTTTGATACTGCTCACTTCGACAAAGTCTTCATTTGGCACAGCCGAGCTGACGCCTACTTTATTATTGGATGTAGCAGCGGCAATGCCTGCGCAGTGGGTGCCGTGTCCGACCTCATCATAGCTTCCCTTATCATCAAAGCTTACGTATTGTTCTTTCAGATCTTCGTGCGTACCATCGACTCCCGTATCTAAGATGAAGAGCTTGCTTTTTTTTCGTGGCTTCAGCTTTTGACTGACCATGTAGTTATAATATTGATTCATCTGGAGTGGGGCATACTCCCATTTTTTCTCATTAAGAGGATCATTTACCGCGTATTTACTTATGGGAGGGGCGATAAGATCAGTTTGTGACTCCACGAGCGGATCATATTGTAGACGCTCATTATATTCCAGCCACTCTACGGCACGGTGTGCTCTCAATCTTTCAGCTATCAGTGGTCGGTCAGCTTCATAGGAGGGCGGTATATCTATGCTGTAGTAGTCATCCAAATCCGTTGCGTCAGCTTCTTTTGGTGTAAAGGCCCTTGTAAGTTTAAGTTGGTATTGAGCTTGAATCGATTTGATGTCGCTTATTTGAAAGCCAGGTTCTATTTCAATTAATATCTCATTGTCAGGATCCACTTGACTCAATTCAGTTAGATCATCAATTTTAGTAAGATCTTGACCCGTATCTAAGTTAGACTCCACGCTTGTACTGTGCTTTTTTTCCTTTAAAAATTCGTAAATAAGTGGCATGGATGATCCGAAGAAAAAAAGTGAGGCAAGAGCAATAATCTTATTATCCTTCACTAAGAAGAAAAAATAAGACGTACCTCCCAAAACCAAGATGTCTCTTACCAGATAGCTGACCGAGGTATTGCCTATCAAAACTGATTGAAGACAGATTCCTGCATAAATAAATAGGCATAGATAAAATATGCTGGTGACGACTTGAGAGAATATGCCTTTCTGAAACACCTGCCATAAACATAGTGTGAAGAGTGTGGCTAGATATGATACGATATAGATATCCATATTTTAATAACTAAGATTCAGCTCTGCTTAGTTCACTAAGCTTCAGATATGTAATTTTCGATTTATTACAGCTGATAAACGAAGTCTATCGACGTAAGAGACGAAATATTCGATCAGTCCATATAGTAAGCAATTTTGATACACTCAGTTGGGGTTTCTACTGATGGTCATTACAGAGGATACCATAAGACTTCTTTAAAGGGGTAAAAGTACATTAGAGCAAGTTTTAATTACTCATAATAGAAACCACTGAGCTATGTACCTTCAATTGATAGTCGCTTGTTTTTTACTTCCCCTGACAGTCATCGATATCCCGCACTTCACGACAGTTGATGATGCAGCTCTGGACTTTAATGAGTTGATGTCACACAGTGATCTTGTTATAATCGCCCAAGCAGTCGCCGATGAATCAATCGAGAATGGGCGGATCATAGAGCAGTACCACTACTTCGAAATCTTGGAATCAATTAAGGGGGGTGGACATGAAGCCATCAGTATAAAGACACATGCGCTTTATCAAGGAGATATCGTTCACGAAGTCAGTAAATTAACGACCTATGAAAAAGGAGCAATCTATCTTCTTTTTTTGCCTAATCAAAGCGGTAGATATGACGCTGATGACATCATCATCTTGAAAGAATCTGCATATAATGGGGAGAGTAGCTTCGCTCTGACAGACTCAGGAATTAATCAGATGGCAGGTGAAAAAAGTCAACACCACTTTAACAGAGAGTCATTGCTGAATGCCATTAGTTCATTTCACTTCAATGAGATTGAAATCATAGAGGCAGAAATATCGGTTAATGAAAAATGAAACAGCTAGATGACGATAGACGCTTACACAATCCTACTTAGAATATCAGAAGAATGGCATAAGCAAGAACTGTTAGTATCATGACATTCTAATCTAATATCTGAGAGCTTTAGCTTGACATGTATGATGAAAGAAAACTACCTTTGCATCTCTTTAAAATAGAGATGAATATGTCAGAATCAGAAGTTAAAAAATGTGTCATTATAGGATCAGGACCAGCTGGATATACAGCGGCTATATATGCGGCTCGGGCGGGCTTAGAGCCAGAACTATACACAGGGCCGGAGCCCGGCGGACAGCTTACTATTACGACTGAAGTGGAGAATTATCCTGGGTATCCTGACGGAGTGCAAGGACCTGAGATGATGGAAATGTTCAGGAAGCAAGCCGAAAGATTCAATACTAAGGTCCACTACGAACTCATCAAAAAGGTTGATTTCAAGGGACCCGTACACAAGCTATGGACAGAGAGCGATGAAGAAATACACGCACACACGGTAATCATATCTACAGGCGCCAGTGCAAAGTGGTTGGGCCTACCTTCCGAACAAAGACTGATGAATAAAGGCGTATCAGCTTGCGCCGTATGTGATGGATTCTTCTTTAAGGGTCAGGAGGTAGCGGTCGTGGGTGGTGGAGACACGGCTGCAGAAGAAGCGAGCTACTTGGCTAAGCTTTGTCCAAAAGTGCATATGTTGGTCAGGCGGGATGAAATGCGGGCATCTAAAATAATGCAGGCAAGAGTAGAAAGTATGGAGAACATCCAGATCCACTGGAATACGGAGACGGAAGAAATTTTGGGTGAAGAAGAGGTGACAGGAGTGAAGGTAAAAAATCGGGTTACGGGTGACGTCTCTGAAATTCCAATTTCGGGATTCTTCGTCGCGATAGGTCATAAGCCTAATACCGATATCTTTAAGGATTGGCTACCTATGGATGAAAGTGGCTATCTGAAGCCATACCCAGGTACAAGTAAAACAGAGCTTGATGGTGTATTTGTCAGTGGAGATGCTGCTGATAAGGTCTACAGGCAGGCAGTGACAGCAGCGGGCACAGGGTGCATGGCAGCATTAGATGCTGAGCGATATCTGGTTGAGCAGGGTATAGCGTGATCATAACGATTCTTTTAGCCAACAGAGATAATTCAATTATTATATATTTGTTGCTCCTGACATAACGCTAAAATTAAACAAGATATGACAACCAATACTAAATTCAGGCCTGGTGTGCTCCACGGACAAGAAGTCACAGACCTATTCGATTACGCTAATGACAATAACTTTGCTATTCCAGCTGTGAATGTCGTTGGGTCTAACTCAATTAATGCTTGCCTGGAGACGGCAAGAGATGTTAATTCTCCCATCATCATCCAATTCTCGAATGGAGGATGCGCTTTTATGGCAGGAAAAGGACTATCCAATGATGGCCAATCAGCTGCTATTCTGGGGGGCATATCTGGAGCACAGCACGTGCATGCGATGGCTGAGGCTTACGGTGTCTCCGTGGTTCTGCACACTGATCACTGTGCTAAAAAACTACTCCCTTGGATCGATGGGCTATTAGATGCTGGAGAAAAGTATCATGAAAAAGTCGGCCAACCTCTCTACAGCTCACATATGCTCGATCTGTCGGAAGAGCCTATAGAGGAAAACATAGAGACCTGTAAAAGATACCTGCAGCGCATGGTTCCACTAGGGATGACCATCGAAATTGAGCTGGGAGTCACCGGTGGGGAGGAAGATGGAGTTGATAATACTGACGTAGATAATGACCTGCTCTATACCCAGCCATCAGAAGTGGATTATGCCTACGCAGAATTAAAGAAAGTAAGTGATCGTTTCACAGTTGCTGCAGCATTTGGTAATGTACACGGGGTGTATAAACCGGGAAATGTAGAACTGACACCGATCATCTTGAAGAATTGCCAAGATTTTATTAAGGAAAAATATGGTTTAGATTCTACTCATCCGGTTAATTTCGTCTTTCATGGCGGCTCAGGTTCTTCCAGAGAGGAGATCAGAGAAGCTATCGATTATGGTGCTATAAAGATGAATATTGATACAGATCTACAGTGGGCCTTTTGGGATGGAGTGAAGGACTATCATAATGCGAATGTCGACTACTTGAAAACTCAGCTGGGTAATCCTGACGGCGTTGACAAGCCAAATAAAAAATATTATGACCCTCGAAAATGGTTGAGAGAAGGCGAGAAAGCGTTCTCCAAGAGGCTGACGATTGCGTATGAAGACCTTAATTGTCTGAAGCGAAATTAGTTCAAACATTTTTCAGTAAAATAAGATGATAAAGGCTCTATGGATTATTTCATAGGGTCTTCTTTGTCTAAAGTCGTGCTTGGTGTATCCTCACTCTACATCTTCAATCGCGCTTGAGGAGATACATCCAAGCCTACAAAATCCTTGTCCAGATATTTATACTTAGCAGCTATAGCGATCATTGCAGCATTATCAGTACAGTACTGGAATTGTGGTATATGAGTATTCCAATCTAACTCCTTTCCAGTCACCTCTATTAAGTTTCTAAGACCTGAATTAGCGGATACACCACCAGCTATAGCTATCTCTTTAATACCTGTAACAACAGCAGCTTTCTTTAACTTATTCACGAGGATAGTACAAATTCGATCCTGAATGGATGCGCAGATGTTGTGTAAATTATCTTTAATAAAGCTGGGATTTTGTTTTTGCTGATCACGAAGAAAATAGAGTATACCCGTCTTTAACCCGCTGAAACTGAAGTCAAGTCCGTCAATATCAGGCTCAGTGAAAGAGAATTTAGGCTGCCCTAATTGAGCTAGCTTATCGATTAGAGGTCCAGCGGGATAGTCCAAATTGAGCATCTTGCCAGATTTGTCAAATGCTTCGCCGGCTGCGTCATCCAGCGTCTGGCCGATGACCTGCATATCACGGTGGGACTTGATAAGAACTATCTGCGTGTGTCCTCCTGATACGGTGAGGCAAAGGAAGGGGAAATTAGGAGTGGGATCATCGATGAAATGTGCTAGGACATGGGCCTGCATGTGATTCACCTCAATCATAGGTATGTTTAGACTCATTGCTAGAGCCTTGGCAAAACTGACGCCTACAATCAGGCTCCCCAGCAGTCCAGGTCCTCTGGTAAAGGCGATAGCGTCTAATTCTTCCTGCGAGACTCCAGATTTTTTATAGGCTTGATCTAATAAGGGCACAATATGTAATAGATGTTGTCTAGACGCGACCTCAGGCACTATTCCCCCGTATTCTTTATGTATGGTTTGTGATGCAACTAAATTGCACAGTATGGCATCATCTTTATAGATGGCTATGGACGTATCATCGCAAGATGACTCTATGGCAAGTATTGTTGGATTCACACTGATTTTGATATTAGTTCAATTTTGAATTATTCGAAGGTCACAATTTCGACGAAAATTAGTAATATTGTACATATTCAAAAACTTAGAGAAACAAAATGAAGTATATTATCAATCTCATTCTCTTGGCTGCGATAGTTGTAGCTGGGTATTTACTGTATAGCGGTATCAACGAGCCAATCGCCTTTAACTCTCAGAAAGAAGCAAGGAAGAACGCCGTAGCTGACAGGCTGATCCAAATTCGGGAGAGCCAGGAGATATATAGATCGATTACGGGAGAGTTCGCTCACAATTTCGACACCTTAGTTCAAGTGCTCAAGACTGACTCTATCCCATTCGTACAAGTATTTGAAGATCCAGAAGATCCAACTAATGAAGATAAATATGTCTATAAAACATTGTACAGTAATGCTTTAGACTCGGTTATGGCAATGGGTATCAATCTTGATTCTCTACGATATGTTCCTTACGCGGCGAGTGGTACGACCTTCGATTTTTATGGTGATACCATGACATATCAGAAGACGATAGTTTCAGTTACAGAAGTAGGAACAAGATGGAAAAACTTTATGGGCGAATACGCTGATCCGAGATTTAGAAAATATGATCAGTCGTATGATCCTGAAAGGATGATTAAATTCGGCGATAGAAACTCACCAAATTTATCTGGTAACTGGGAATAAGATGTAAGCAAATTCTTCATGACAACAGAAAGAAAACAAGAAGCTTCTCTTCAATGTATCATTGAAGAGAAGTTTTTTTATTTCGGGGTATTTAATTCTGATCAAGAACTTATAGAGTCTGATCACTTAGACATCAGTAACGGTGGAGATCTGTTTAGTAATCCATACCTGATCATCGCTTATATGGATCAGAAATTGAGCTCATACAATCTTACAAGAGTCCAGTTTGGCGTCATTAATCAGAATTTTGCTCTCATACCAAAAGACATCACGATATCTGATGCCTTACAGTGGATGGATGCTTCAGGAAAGGAATCCGACGGGCTGTATTTAGATGAGCTTGAGTATCTTAATGTCGTCTACCAGGCGCCTCAGGCACTTATAGTTGCATTGCATAAAAAATATGTATCAGCTTCTCTTCAGCATATCGTGTCTATAAATATTAAGAATAATTACGGAAAGTCTGGTGTATTCTCATTCAGAATCAATGGCTTTCAGCTATTACAAGTGAATGACAACAAAGGTAGATTGCAGTATAGTAATATATTTGAGAGCAAGACGGTCAATAGCAGTCTATACTATACTCTCCTCCCATATCACATGCATCAATTGGATAGAGAAAGTGATACGCTACACCTTAACAATAGGAGCGATACTATCCTGAATGATAAACTCAGTAAGTACGTAAGATTCATAGAAGTTTTGGGCCATACTTCCAATCAAGCACATCAAAGTGAACTCACGGAAGATCAACTATTCCAATTACATAACTTGGCTATATGCGAGTCATAGGAGGCGAACTGAAAGGCCGCAAATTTCATCCGCCAGCTAAAAACTGGCCTACGAGGCCAACCACTGACTTTGCGAAAGAAGGACTTTACAATATATTGCAAAACCGGATAGACTGGAGAGAGACCAAGATGTTAGATCTATTTGGAGGTACAGGTAGTCAGGGATACGAAGCGATCTCTAGAGGATGTCAGGATGTCACATACGTGGATCAGTTTAAAGCTGCAGCCACCTTTGTTAAGTCCACAGCTGAACAGTTTAAAATAGATGATCGGCTCACTGTAGTCCAGATGGAAGTAGCCAAATTTATCAAGAACCACAAATTAAAATACGACTATATTTTTGCTGGTCCACCATATCCGCTAAAGTGGTTAGATAAGATACCTATGATGATTTTTGAGCAAAATCTTCTGTCTGATGATGGGCTTTTCGTCTTGGAGCATAATCCGCATCACGATTTTACAGACTACGTACATTATAAAGAGCAGCGCAAATACGGCACGACTATTTTTAGCTTTTTTCGAATGACCACCGATAATGCTAAGTAATCCAATTAAAACTCGTAGCATCCCAGTTTTGACGTAGAGCGTCTATGTCCTTTAGTATGATTCGCTTGCCAGAAGGGGAAGAAGCTGAGCTTCATGTAGATATCACTACCTCTGAAATCTTGACTTAAAAAGACCGAACTGAGATGTTCTGACCCAACCGTCAGGAATCCAAATCTGGCTGCTAAGCCAAGCCTTGGTTTCGAATATTTATATAGAGTCACAGGCATGAATACACTCAGCCATTTCGACTCATACCTGGGGGTGACCTGTAGGAGATTATCGGCTTTCAAACTGTTCTTAAACACTGGAGTCCTCATAAAGAATGAGCCAGAAATCTTGAGAAAGTCATTATACTTCCAATCGCCATGGATGTGCAGCGCTGTAGGAAGCCCTATTTGAAGATTTTCATTGCTACTGATGATTGGAAGATCTGATAACACCTGAGACTCTAAAGCTAATGGATCGCTCAAAGACCTATAATCAGCAAGATCCAAACTAAGATTACCAGTAGTTCTCGTCAATACGGAAACACCAATATTAGAGTTCCTGAGAGTACCTATATCCAGTAGGGATATCCCGGCGCTGAATGTAGAACCAGTGTAGGCATAACCTATATCGAATCCAAGACTGATATCGCCGTTCGTCAAATCAAGTTCTGGGTTATCTATGCTTTCGAAGTTTAGTGCATAATCTAAATTAACTCCCGTTTCTGGTATCGTAATTACATCATCAACAAATGCAAAACTGCTGCTAGAATTATTATTAAGATAACCCGTAGCTCCACCCGACTGAAGAAGCTTAATAGAAATGCCGAATGAGGAGGTGCCCATCGACTTAGCAAGGTTAAAGTTCACCTCCGACCAAGTGGCATATGCAAATTGAGACTCTGATAAATTAATGACCTGGGTCGAAATCGATTCGTTCAGCTCATAGGTCCCCAAATTCTCCGGAATATTAAAACTAGAGGCATGCCCTCTATAGCTGGTGCCCACACCAAAACTAAAATTGGCAACAGAGAATCTAAGTGATGGTCCCAATATTCGGCCATGTACTACACCACTCTTGCTACCCCTGTCTTCATCGAATATCAATAGTGGGACATTGTTAGCATCTGGTACTTCTGATTGCGCTTCTATCACTTCTAATCTGTTAATAGCTGATCGTAAACTCAATAAGCTCGACTTTCTAATATAAGCATAGTCAGAGTATCCAAATCCGTGAAGCCCTGCTAGCGTGAAATCCCAAGCGTAAGGTGAATAGGTGGACAAAGCTGGATTCGCATGGAGCTGTTCGTAACCACTATACCGATCACCATAGAATGCCATCGATCGCTGAGCATCCACTGTGTTATAGTATACCACTATAATCAGAGCAAAGAGAACAATTTTAAGTGGCATACTGATGTAATAAAGTTAATTGTATGTCTCGTAATGGATACAGATACTTAAGTGAGTAAAGAAGTTAAGTTAATTTGCTGAAAGTAATTTGGTCTGTAGTATTATCACCATAAGCTAACGGAGTGGTTACGCTATTTGTTATTGCAATCTAATAACTAACTGCTGTATGATTATTTGAACATATTGATGGCTTAAATAAATACTCTACTGGATTTATAAGCGTGGCGCTCGGCGCTGCATTCACAATTTGGAGGCGCATGCAGTATATGGATTAAGCTCAGATACGGTCCATTATTACCTCTAATACACCATTTTACGATCATCTATTTTGTTAGACATAACTTTAACTTGGTAAAGCCGAATTATCTACCTTTGCGACTCTTAAATACATCATGAATTTTTTAAAAGATATATCACAGCAAGTCAGCCAATCTCTCAAAAACAAGTTTGACTGTGACGTCGCTGCAGCTGACATTCTCATCAATCATACTAAGCCTGAATTTGAGGGAAGTTATACCGTGGTTTTATTCCCATTCGTGAAGAGAACTAAATCTAACCCGCAGACACTTGGAGAAGCGATTGGGGAGGATCTGGTGAACCACACTAAATCAATTGAGAAATTTAACATAGTCAAAGGCTTCTTGAACCTCAGCTTCACTAATGCATTTTGGCTCCGCCAATTAGAAAGATCGATAAGTGGAGAGTATCGCGAGGTTAATGTAGGTAATGGAGAGAAAGTGTTAGTCGAGTATTCTTCACCTAATACCAATAAGCCGCTTCACTTAGGACATATTAGAAATATCCTACTAGGATGGTCCACTGCTAATATTTTGGAAAAGACTGGCTACGATGTCATTCGCACTCAGATAGTTAATGATAGGGGAGTAGCGATTTGTAAAAGTATGTTATCCTGGAAATTGTTTGGTAATGGTGAGACGCCTGAGTCAACTGGAGTTAAAAGCGACTTTTTGGTCGGTAAGTATTATGTAGAATTTGATAAGCGATTGAAAGCTGAATATGAAATATGGCAGAAATCCGAGAGAGGTCAACAAGTCTTAAAAGAGAAAGCTAAATCAACTACAACCTCGGGAGATTTCTTCAAGGGCTTCAAGAATCAATATTTTAACGATTATAGTGAGCTCGGTCAGCAAGTAAAGAGCATGTTGCTTAACTGGGAAGCCGGCGACGATGCCGTAAAAGCGCTTTGGAGAAAGATGAATGGCTGGGTCTATGATGGCTTTGATGTGACCTACAAAAATCTTGAAGTAGGATTCGATCAGTCATACTACGAAAGTGAAACTTATCTGACAGGTAAGTCTATGGTAGAAGCCGGTGAAAGCGCAGGGATATTTTATAAAAAAGAAGATGGCAGCATTTGGGTAAATCTAGAGCCAGAGGGCTTGGATCACAAGATACTGCTGCGGAGTGATGGTACTTCAGTATACCTCACACAAGATCTTGGTACAGCAGATATACGCTACTCAGACCATCATGCCACGCGGATGATCTACGTCGTGGGAGATGAACAAAACTATCATTTCAAGGTCCTATTTGAGATCATGAAGAAGCTGAATAAGCCATACGCTGACGGCCTCTACCACTTATCATATGGTATGGTCGATCTGCCGACAGGCAAGATGAAATCCAGAGAAGGGACCGTCGTAGATGCTGACGTGCTTATTTCAGAAGTTATCGAAGAGGCTCGTAGCGGAGCAGAGGAGCGTGGCGATATGGGTGGACTCACTACCGATGAACATGAAAAAGTCATCAAAGATATCGGTTTAGGAGCACTGAAATATTTTATCCTGAAGGTGAACCCGCAGAAGCGTATCGTATTTGACCCGAAGGAATCAGTGGATATGCATGGTCAGACAGGTCCATATATTCAAAACGCATTCGTCAGGATTAAGTCCATCTTCAGAAAATCCGAAGAGGCCCTGACCCAGTCGTTTGGAGAATATGAGTGCCATGAATTAGAGCGAGAACTGGTGAATCAACTCATCCAGTATCCTACAGTATTATCGCATGCGGCGGCTAACTATGATCCTTCATTAGTAGCACATTACAGCTACGACTTGGCGAAGGGATTTCATAGGTTTTATCACGATCTGAGGATTCTCGGAGCAGAAACACCTGAGGCCAAGTCATTCAGATTAAATCTTTCAAATCAAATAGCTAATACTTTAGAATCATCTCTAAACTTGTTAGGCATTAATCTGCCGCAAAGAATGTAGATTATGAAGGACAATAAAGAGGAGTCAAAAAATTTTATAGAAGAAATCATTGAAGCTGATATCAAGGCAGGACTCCATGAAGGGAGAATACACACAAGATTTCCTCCAGAACCTAACGGATATCTCCATATAGGACACGCGAAAGCTATCTGCCTCAACTTTGGCTTGGCAGAAAAATATGGAGGGCTGACGAACTTGAGATTTGATGATACGAATCCTAGCACAGAAGAGACAGCATATGTAGATGCGATCAAGGAGGATATTAAATGGCTAGGATTTGACTGGGGAGGGAGAGAGTACTACGCCTCCGATTACTTTCCACAGCTTTATCAGTTTGCCCATGAACTAATAGATAAGGGTTTTGCCTATGTGGATGATCTCTCACCAGAAGAAATGGCAGCTCAGAAAGGCACACCGACTGAAGCTGGTACTAATAGCCCGAACCGAAACAGGCCTATAGCTGAAAATAAGCGTCTATTCACTGAGATGAAAGAGGGTAAGCATGAAGATGGCTCAATGGTTTTGCGGGCGAAGATTGATATGAGCTCGCCCAATCTACTGATGCGCGATCCTATTATATACCGCATTAAAAAAGAGACCCATCACAGGACTGGCGATACGTGGGCGATATATCCTATGTACGATTTTGCGCATGGTCAGTCTGACTCTATAGAGCAAATTACCCATTCGTTTTGCTCGTTGGAATTCAGGCATCACCGTGATGTGTATGATTGGTTGATTGAGCAGCTTGGCATCTTCCCGTCTAAGCAGCGCGAATTCTCCAGAATGAATGTGGGCTACATGATTACCAGTAAACGCAAGCTACTCAGGTTAGTGAATGAAGGCTATGTCACAGGATGGGATGATCCTCGCATGCCAACCATTGCAGGCATGCGAAGAAGAGGCTATCCGGCAGCGGCCATTCGTAATTTCTGTGATAAAGTGGGTATGACTAAGCGAGAGAATTTAATTGATCCCAGTCTTTTGGACTTTTGTATTAGAGAAGAGCTTAATAAAACGACAGATCGAGTGAATGTCGTGTTAGATCCATTAAAAGTCGTCATTACTAACTATCCCATTGGGCAAACACAACATCTACAAGCCCTAAATAATCCTGAAGCTGACGAGCCAACGTACAGAGATCTACCATTTTCTAACGAACTCTATATAGAGCGCAAGGACTTTATGATCGACCCGCCTAAGAAATTTTTTAGGATGGGACCAGGCAGAGATGTGCGGCTAAAATTTGCCTATATCCTACACTGCGAAAGCTATAAACTAAACGAAGATACTGGAGAGATAGAAGAAGTGTACTGTAGCTATTATCCAAATAGTAAGAGTGGTGAGGACACATCTGGCATTAAAGCTAAAGGGACGCTCCATTGGGTAGCAGCAGCCCACGCAGTTCCAGTTACGGTTAATATCTACGATCGGCTATTCACCGACCCGACGCCTGATGGCCATGAGGACAAGGACTTTACGGAATTTATCAATCCCGAATCTTTACAACAAGTGAAGGCTTGGGCAGAGCCTCACTTGGCGAAAGCCCATCCTGGAGATACATTTCAGTTTATGAGGACGGGTTACTTTGCCATAGATGCCGACTCAAGACCTGATGACATCATCATCAATAGGACAGTCACTATGAAGGACGCTTGGACTAAGAAACAGACCGCAAGTAGAGGAGCAGAAGCAAAAAAATCAAAGGATTAGATAGCTCGATGGCAAAGGGAAGAATCATATTGAAAAATATAAAATTTCAGCTTACCATAGAGCGACTATGCAATCAATTAATAGAAGAGTATGGAAATTTTGATAACACCTGTATCGTGGGTATCCAAGAGAGAGGTGTGCTTCTGTCCGATAGAATCGTGAGCGTTCTCTACTCAATTGATAAGAATTTCGCATTTAAATATGGCAAAGTAGATATCACTTTTTACCGAGATGATTTTCGGCGAAGAGATACACCTTTGATGGCTAGCAATACGGAGATGGACTTCCAGGTAGAGAATTCCCAAGTCATTCTCATAGATGACGTGCTGTATACAGGCAGGACCATTCAGTCAGGATTGATAGCGCTGGGGCACTATGGTAGACCAGCTAAGGTAGAGCTCCTGACTCTGGTAGATCGACGCTTCAATAGACATCTACCAATTCAGCCAAACTACGCTGGCATGGTCATTGATGCTATTGATGAGGCCTATGTGAAAGTAGAATGGGATGAGATAGACACTAAAGATCAGGTGCTATTATATCAGAATAGAGAGGCGGCTACCTAATGATGAGCTTGGAATTTAATTATTAACACACTAATTGAGTATATGGCCATAGTCTCGGCATTATCTACGAAGCATTTACTTGGAATTAAATACATCACGCCCCAAGATATCGAGACTATTTTTACAACTGCCGATAACTTTAAGGAGGTCTTAAACCGACCCGTTAAAAAGGTACCCTCACTCAGAGACATCACGGTAGCTAATTTGTTTTTTGAGAATTCGACGCGCACTAGAATGTCATTTGAGTTAGCAGAAAAGCGGCTCTCTGCTGATGTGATCAATTTCTCTGCATCCTCGTCCTCAGTGACTAAGGGAGAAACTCTCCTGGATACGGTGAATAATATCTTGTCGATGAAGGTAGACATGATCGTCATGCGACACCCAGCTCCTGGAGCTGCATTCTACCTGTCGCAGCACATTGACGCAAGTATTGTGAACGCTGGAGATGGCACGCATGAGCATCCCACTCAAGCTTTGCTTGATGCATTTTCGATTAGAGAGAAGCTGGGTGCTGTGCGGGACAAAAAAATAGTCATCGTGGGAGACGTGAAGCACTCTCGTGTAGCCCTGAGTAATATATTCTGCCTGCAGAAATTAGGTGCGCAGGTAGCTGTATGCGGGCCGCCGACTCTGATCCCTAAGCACATTAGAGAGTTAGGAGTACAAGTATTTTATGATATTAAGGCAGCATTAGAATGGTGTGATGTAGGTAATATCCTTCGGATACAATTAGAAAGACAAGACATTAAATATATACCCTCCCTCCGCGAGTATGCACTTTATTACGGGGTCAATAAAGACCTGCTTGACTCACTATCTAAGAAAATTGTCATCATGCACCCCGGACCGATCAATCGGGGAGTAGAAATTAATAGCGATGTGGCAGATTCTGGTCAGTCCATCATTTTAGATCAAGTGGAGAATGGGGTAGCAGTAAGAATGGCCATTCTGTATCTGTTAGCTTCTAGCAATCCTGCCTGACGGCGAGCTCTCCGTTAATAAACTATTAAATGCAAATGCCTCTCGAAATTAGAGCTTACCTTTGTGGCTGACTAATGATAACACGACATAATGAGACTTATATTTGCGGCTCTAATCATCCTATTTACCCTTTCACTTTCCGCTCAGAATGGGATGCTTATTAACATTGATATTGAGAACTACCCTCAAGACACAGCCGTCATAGGTTACTATTACGGCAAGAATACGCTTGTTCAGGATACCCTCCTTAAGCAGCCTGATGGCGGATTCGTATACCAGGATAGTACAGTGTTGGAGCCAGGCGTGTACATTATATTACTTAAGCCAGATAATCGATTCGTTCAATTTTTAGTAGGGCAGGGAGATCAGAATTTTGACATCACCTTCGATTTTGATGATCTATCTAAATTAAATTACAAGGGCTCTCCAGAAAATTTACTCTTCAGCGAGTATATGGGCTTTCTTTCAGAAAAGCGTCAAGTGAGGACCGATTTGGAAGCTTTATTTGTGGAGGCCTCAGCGGCAGGTACAGACTCTCTTACTATTCAGGCGTCGATTGACCAATTGGATGAAGAAGTTAAGAATTATCAGGATCTGTTTATTAACAAACATCCAAAGAGTATTACCACATTACTGATCAAAGCCAATCAGCCTATAGACAATCCAATATTTGAAGGAACGACTGAAAAAATCAATCAGCAAAAATATCAATATTTCAGAAGACATTATTTTGACAATTTAGAGCTGAGTAATCCTTTAAGTTTGAGGACTCCATTTCTGCACGATAGAGTAAATTACTATATGCAGAAATTAACTTATCAAGTTCCTGACTCGCTAAATAATTCTATTGATTACGTATTGGATAAAGTTTCTGGAGCAGAGGATACATATCAATACTACCTGAGCTATTTTCTGAATGAATACGCTAATTCTAAAGTGGTGGGTCACGATGCAGTCTATGTATACCTCATTGACAATTACTATAAGAAGGATAAAGCCCCGTGGGTTGACGAAGAAAATTTGAAAAAGATTATTGATAATGCAGATAAAATTTCACCCACGCTGATAGGTAAGATCGCTCCACCATTTGAAGTTTTTCAGAAGGACGGTAGTAAGATAACACTTGATGAGTTTGAAGCTGACTATAAGGTTCTTTTCTTCTGGAGACCTGACTGCGGGCACTGCGAGAAAGCTGTCCCCGACATCAAAAAGTTTTATGCTGATTATCAGGATAAAGGTGTAAAAGTCATGGCAGTCTGTACTAAGCTGGGCAAAGAATATGACAAATGTTGGACAGGTGTCGAGAATAAGGATATAGGAGAATTTGTCAATGTAGGCGATCAATACCAGAGGTCAAAAATCTTAGCTAACTATAATGCTAGTCGGACCCCCAAAATCTTCATATTAGATAAAAGCAATAAGATCCTGATGAAAGGAATTGGAGCTCCTCAACTTCCTGATGTAATGGAGGAACTATTGCGCAGAGCTGACGAAGAAGCGATGAGGTAGCTATTCTTTCGCCGCTGAATCTTATAATGATATGGCAGATGAGGAGTCAACTATTGAATGAAGTCAATCGTCTGCTCAAATTCAATATCCTTGATCTTTTCATCGAGCTTATATAATTCAGAATTCATCTTATAGTCACTTTCATCTACATAATGATGAGCATAGCTAATCTCTCGCTTAGCTTCATAACAGAAAAATCCCGCGTCATAGCAGAGTGTCGCATATATTCTGGCTAGATTGATCCTTGGCTCCATTCTTTCTGGGAAGATAGATTTAGCTAAGAAAAAGTCCTCGGTAGCTTTTATCAACTCCATGGTATCCGCGTGTATCTGCGCTTCTTGCAATTTTTCATGATACCAAAATTCTAAACGCTCTAATTTTTCTCTTTCGCGCAGGAGTAGGACAGAATCCGCCTGCGTCTGTAAGTAGGATTTCTTTTTAATTTCAAATACGGGAGCTGTCGTGAGATAGTGATGACCCAAGAATAGGATGATCAATGCGCTTCCAATTAGCATGATAGTCTGTCTATTAATTAGTCCACTCATATGATAAATGTAATAATTTTAACTAATTTTTATTCAGGGCTTAGCGACATTTTTATACTATCGACGATACGTGTGGCCTATATAATGATTAGAGTAGATAGAGGGTTAAGACCCCCTACTATTTTAGCTGACTATGAGAATGAGGCAAGTCGTAAGCGATAGCATAATAATGTATTAGACAAACTCGTAATTACCCTCCTCCAGAGAATCAAGGATGTCTGAATCCAGATTGATTTCTTGGCTATTCATGTATAAAGCTGCAGTAATCCCACCCAAGATGGGCGCTAAGACTATTCCCAGCAGTGGTACTAAAAATAATATATGGGCTACCATACCTATACCTACAGCGGCGCCAGTGTGGGAATTGATGATGGCGAGACTGTCTTTGATTGTCAGCCCAAACTGTTCTGTGTAATTATCAAGAAAAACAACACCGATAAAATAAAATTGAATCAATAATATCGTGGGCGATTTCAATATTGAGAATCCGACAACACTCAGTAAAGTGCCGATAATAAAACTGATCGTAATCTCTAAAATCCATGCTCGGACACTTACATGAATCATTCTCTTCTGAGCCTTGATGAAGTCATTGAATTGAGGTCGAAAGTTTCTATTCCTAAGGATATTTAAAGTATTAACCACGCAGTAAAATATAATGATTTCTACGAAAATCAGGATCATATATTTATAACTACCTGAAATGAAAAGCTCGGTGCCAAACTCAGTGATGTTCCCTGCCAGCATCGAGGCTGACTGAAATGCAGTCACTTGTGTTTGATCATTATTTATCTGATCAAACCAGTCTATAAATACAGAAATGAATTTTAGTGAGATAATTGCTGAAAGTACCAGGCCAAGAATCACTACCCATTTGATCTCAAAGAGGCCTCTCCATACTCTATTCTCTCTTGCAAAATGATAAGCTCTTCTATGCAATGGCAGTACCGAGACTAATTGGTTTATGACTTTAAGAGTAGAAGTTAGTTGACTCATTTTTCGTTTTTGTTTTGTAGAACTTAATATATCTTGGAGTGGGATATTTAGTTCGAATACTCAAGCTAAAAATGGATATTCTCCCTGAGATCTTTCATAAGTTATGTATAATTCCTCTTTTATGAGTTATTTTTGGTTCTGCGTAGCGAAAATATCTACCAGTGTATGAGTTTATGCGACAAGCAAATATTTGAATCTGTCTATTTAGAGCTAAGCGAGCCGCTGCAGAGATTTATGCAAGCAAAAGGATTAGCAAAGGAGGCGAGTCTTGATATAGTACAGGAGAGCTTCATCAGACTCTGGAATAACTGCGCCAAGGTGTTAAGAGCTAAGTCCAAATCGTACCTCTATACCACAGCAAACCATATAGTGATAGATGAACATCGAAAGGCTAAGACAGCTCTCAAATACAAGAAGCAGTTATCAAGCAGTAGGGTAGAACGAGAAGACGGTCAATACCTCTTAGAGACCTCTGAATTTAAGAATAGGCTGGAAGCTGCTATAGACTCTATTCCAGCGGGGGCTAAAGAGGTTTTCATGATGTCTAGATTTGATGATAGATCATATAGGGAAATGGCATCACTGCTTGGGCTCAGTGTGAAAGCAATTGAAAAGCGTATGTCGATCGCTCTAAAGTATCTTGCTGAGAAAGATTTAAACATTAAAAAGCAGGGTACAACTAAATGAAAACGTTATAGGTGTAATGGCGACTGACACAGACATATTATTAGCTAAATGGTATGAGCAAAATATCACAGTAGAAGAGCTAAAAATCCTGCAGTCTCACTACGATTTAGCATCACTGTCTAATTCTCTCAAGCGAATGGATAAGTTCCAATTAGACGTGGTGCCAGCAGCTGAAGGCTGGGCTGGATTGGAGAAGATGATCGAGAGAGCTAGTCCGACAGTAGTTCAGCGCTCGGGTCCTTTTGGCAGAAACCGCGTCAAGTTCATCATATGGTCAGCAGTTATAGCTTCATTGGCTATCCTAAGTTATTTATATCTGACGAAGCGTCATACGGTCATAACAAATGAGAGCCAATCTGAGCTGATGTACGCATTCTCAGAAGGTAGCAGTACTTTGATTAGTCCTGGATCTCATATCATTTATGACAAAGATGGATATGATGAAAATCGGGAGGTCACACTTTCAGGAGAGGCATTCTTCGATGTGGCCTCAGGAGAGCCATTCAGTGTGAAGACAGCATCAGGACTAGTGACGGTGTTGGGGACCTTATTTGATGTTTGGCAGATAAGTAATCACTCGCTCAGAGTGGAATGTTATGAAGGACGTGTCTCCGTCAGTTCCGCTCTCGGTGCCGAGGTGATTCTCGCAACACAAGAAGCGGTGTATATTCGCCGTGGAAAGGTTGAGGCAAAGACTAAGATAGACCGCCAAGAACCAGATTGGAAGGCCGAAATAAAACATTATGTCGGCATTGCAGTTAAAGATTTGATTGAGGACTTATCGAGATTCTATGAATATGAATTAATTTTAAACGATATAGATCAATCTGATTTATTTACTGGTGTGATACCCATTAATGATATAGAGAAAACTTGCGATTATCTGGCGACTACGCTGGGTTTAACATATGAAAAAGATAATAATTCATATACTTTTATTCGGAAATAAACTCAGTGCCTGCTACTTAATTAAGCTTTGTCTTTTTTTCATCTTTACACATCAAATCTCCGCTCAAGAACAAGCCACGCTACAGTTTTCAGAAGCCTCTTCCTTAGAGATATTACAATCATTAGAAGCCAGTCTCAATCAGACCATAAATTACAACCATGATTTTTTACCTCAGGGCATATTTAGTTTCTCTGCCTCTGGAGATGAAGATGAACTTCTTCAAGTAGTATTCAATGTCCTTGATCGAGACTATGTAAGATTAGGAGATAAAGTGATAGCGCTCAGCCATCTCCCACTTGCAGCTGAGAAGAAGCTATCTGTTCCAATCATTGATGGGACTATACGTAATGAATCAGGGGAGCTCATGCCCTATGCTCAAATCCTGTCCGAAGATATAGCTTATTTGACTACATCTAATCAAAGAGGGGAGTACAGCATTGAGGGCTTTTACTCAGATGACGAGGTGTTTGTTTTCACTTATTTGGGCTACGCTGATGTAAGCATAAGCTATGCCTCGCTGGGGTCCAAGCCAAATGTCAGCCTAACTGAGAAAGACCACCAGCTATCAGAGATCATTATAAGGGACCAGATCATCACCGCAGACATCGCATCAGGCTATGAGATTTTTGATAAGGCTGACATCGATTTATCTAATACTGGTTATCAGGATGTGGTAGACATGTCATTGCTTCAGACTGGAGTATTTAATTCGGGGGAGTCAGTGTCTGAGCTGCAGATTAGAGGCGGCCCTACAGACCAGGTAGGCGTGGAGTGGAATGGCATCAGGCTGTTTCAGACCAGCCTGATGTATGGTAAGGTATCCAGCGTGAACCCATTTATGGTCAGTCAGATAGCAATTTCAAAAAATGGTGGTGATGCCAGTGAGTCGGGCCAGGCCTCAGGTATGCTGCGGTATAGCAGTCATCAGCAGATTATTGATACTTTTTCGTTTAATCTTCATGCTAACTTACTTTACAGTAATGTAGGCATCAGCATTCCCCTGTGGAAGGATAAACTGTCTGTTAAGGCTGCCTACCGATTTTCGCAAAATAAGCTGTTTAACTCCAGGTTCTATCAGAATAATATTGATGCTGTCTTTCAGGAGTCAGACATCCTCAATGATCGGGATTTCTATCGCGAGATTGGCAATTTTGCAGACTTTACACAAGATTTAGACGTAGAATTTAATGACGTGAATTTGGCGCTGCAATTTCATCCCACTGAGCGAGATGAAATTACAGCAAGCTATCTATCCGTGGGCAATGATCTGACCTACAAGTTCACTTTAGACAGTTCGGACGAGGAACCCTACAGTGAATTCTACAACACTAATTCGGGATATTCTGCTGCTTATCAACGAGAGTGGAATTCGTGGTTCAAAAGTAGCTTAGCTTACAGCAGCAGTCAGTATAATCAGGATTACTTTAAGCAGATTCCTTTTGTCCAAGGATTAGTGATCTTCAACCGTACTAAGCAGGAGACCATAGATGCTCAAATAAGTCTTAGGTCTCCTTATGGGCAGCTTATTTTCGGTGCTCAGACTATTTACGGAGAGGCCGCAGGACTTGATTCTTTAAATCATAAAGAATTTGGAATCTTAGAAAATAATAGGTTTAGTACTTCAGGAAGAGAGTACAGTGTCTTCGCACAGTATACTCACCAATTTTTTAATCGAATACACCTGAATGCAGGCTTGAGATACTCTGACTATGAACCCATACCGGAGGATAGACGCTTATTAGAGCCCAAAATTCATCTAACTATTGATCTCAGCAATAATTTAATGATACACGGGCATTACTCCAGATCCCATCAGCTATTTAATTCATTCCTTTACGGGCTCTCTCTGCAAGCTCAAAATGACTTCTTCTATCTAGCTAATACACGTGACCAGTCAAGTTCGTACATTCTAAAAGTTAAAAATGATCTTCAGAGCTTAGGAGTAAGGTATCATGAGGGAGGATGGAAATTTGATTTAGAAGCCTATCACAAAGTAGTCAATGATGTACAAACCACAGCTCTAGATCTAAGATGGTACGAGGACCTCTACACCTTTGCGCAGATGAACATCAAAGGGATAGAAGCATCGTTAACCTATCAATCTAAGATAACATCAATCATAGCCACCTATCAGCATGTGGATGAAGAAGTCCGCTACAACGATAATTTTTCAGAAGTTTTTCGAAGTCCTTATTTTCAGCCACATCGGATATCCCTGTTTCAATCAATTGTGTTGCATCCATTCACCATTAACATACAGTGGAAATACGCGACGGGAAGATTGTATTCTGCTCCAGCAGGTATTGACGTCAGGTACAATGACTTTTACAAAGCGGATGATTATATTCCGTATTATGATTCCAGGTTTGATCAACAGATTAGGGACTATCATAATTTAGATCTTCATTTCTTTTATCAGCTGCCCTTCCAGAAATACAGGGTACAAGCTGGATTGCATATTAATAATGTGTATCGACGCGACAATGCGTTGCTCGCTTATCACGTGATTAATTACTCAGATACGCCAGCCACCACTTTCTATTTTGAGAGAGAGGGCCTACCATTCTCATATAATTTTTCTCTTGATATGCATTTTTGAAGAGTCATATTGCTGCTATCACTCATGATGATATTTCTCACCTTTTAATATAGTGAACGCTCTGTAGAGCTGTTCTAAAAAAATGACTCTAACTAACTCATGTGGGAATGTCATTTTAGATAACGCGAGTGTCGCGCCGGCTCTCTCATATATTGACTGGTCAAATCCGTAGCCGCCGCCGATCAGAAAAACGACTCTTTTATGATTGGCCATTCGGCAGCCTTCTATGAATAGTGAGAAAGCACAGGATGTGAGCTGCTTGCCTTTTTCATCTAAGAGAACCAGATGGTCAGAATCATCTAATTTTGAGGTAACCAGTTTTGCTTCGGCATATTTTAGCTGTTCTGCTGTAAGATTTTTGGTGTTTTTAATGTTGGGAATAATGGCGATATTTAGATTGACATAGTGTTTTAGACGTTTTTCATATTCAGCTATACCATCTTTAACGTATTGAAATGAAGTCTTATTGATACACCAAAATTCGATTTTCATGCGCTAACTATTGATATTTATGATTAGCTGGTGCCACTTCGGTGGGAGAGTCAAAGGTATCATCACTGTCATCTACAAAGGTAACAGATATGGCTCCCAAGATCATAAATACGCCAGCTAAGACTAAAGCATATATGGCCTGACCATCATAAAAGTATTTGACCATCGGGCCACCTAAGATAGCATTCACAATCTGCGGTAGTGTGATAAAAAAATTAAATAACCCCATGTATATACCCATCTTTCTGAGCGGTATAGATCCAGCTAAAATCGCATAAGGCATTGATAATATGCTCGCCCATGCTATCCCTATTCCGAACATTGATATGAGTAACATATTAGGATCTTTCACGAAGTATATGGACATCAGGCCAATGCCGCCACACACTAATGAAAACGCATGCGTGTTTTTACGCCCAAATCGTTTGGCAATTGAAGGCAGAAAAAAAGCAAAAACTGCTGATACAGCATTATAGACTCCAAAGATAATTCCCACCCAATTACCAGCATTTTGAAACATTTCAGATGAATTATCATCTGCACTTAAGCCATAGACATGTTGTGCTATTGCTGGAGTGGTAAAGACCCACATAGAAAATAGCGCAAACCACGAAAAAAACTGAACGATCCCAAGTTGCTGCATAGTCTTGGGCATATGCTTAAAATCATGCAGTACTTCTGCGAATCCTTTCGAGGGCTCTTCAGCAGAGACACCTTCTTTGTCTTCTCCAGCCTCTTCAAAGCGAGCAATTTCTTCTGGAGGGTATTCTGAAGTTGTCACGACAGTCCAGACGATGGCTAAGAGCAGTCCTCCCGCACCAATCACAAACGACCAAAATAGATTAGGTGGGATAGCGCTGTCTACTACATTCTTCTCCACCCCGAACCATTCGGCTAATATGTAGGGCAACCATGAGCCGACAACCGCCCCGATTCCAATTAGGACCGTCTGCACTGAAAATCCTAATGTCCGCTGTTCTGTTGGTAATTTGTCAGCTACTAGTGCTCTGAAAGGTTCCATTGCAATATTAAAGGAGGCATCCATAATAAATAACATACCAGCACCTACCCAGAGTGCAGGTATGAGAGTGGCAAACATATCAGACTTAGGCATTAAGATTAGTCCGATAGCGGACAGGATCGCCCCTGCCAAAAAATATGGTCGTCTTCTACCGAGCTTCGTCCATGTCTTATCGCTGTAGTATCCTACGATCGGCTGTACAATCATACCTGTTAGTGGGCCGACTATCCAAAACCAAGATAGGGTGTGTACGTCGGCTCCAAAGGATTGCAATATTCGACTAGCATTACCATTTTGAAGTGCAAAGCCCATCTGAATCCCTAAGAATCCGACACTCATATTGATGATGTTAGAAAGACTGAGCCGAGGTTTTTTCATTAGTGATGCTATTGCTGCTGTGCGGTGTGAAAATTAGTCATAAATAATGAATATGCTGTAAATACCTATATGAGAGTTTATGACAGATACTCGCGTAATGATCAATTCAATTTATCAATTAATCATAAGCATCTAAGCGAAAACGAATGCGTGAAATTATTGCTAATCAGACTTGATTATAAAATTAACACTCTCCTACATGAGAAAAGATTTTACAGAGTAAGTAGATGAACTACAAGCGCAATAAAAATTTGTGTAATATGAATAGAAGGATAATTAAAACATTATTGTAGGATTGCATCAGGTGAAGGCAGCTGCCAATACCAAAGTAAAATTATTAGGCATCAGTATTGAAATGCGCTTTTTAGTCTACTTTTTCCATAGATGGTACACATGTTCTCTACTGATGACATGATAGCCACATCTTTCGTAGAAGAGGCAGCCTAACTCGTTGTCTTCTTGAGTAACTACCTGAATGGATTGAAAGCCATTTGCTGCACTCCAGGTTTCGACAGCTCTATCTAAGGCAGTGCCGATACCCATGCCTCTGCGGTCAGCGCTGACTGCCAATAGACCGATCTGCGAATAATTATGACTACCGGCAATGGTAATAAATCCATCAATCTCTTTATCAATAGAATAGATTAGCACCTCTTTTGCTATTTTCCTTTCCACAGAGTTCGTTATCCAAAGTTCATACAGCTTTTCAAATTTATTGGTGGGGATGCTATCGTCGACCTTAAAGCGTGAGTAAGCACCACTCTCGATAGCTAAAGCTACTAATTGCTTATTAGGTGATTGAGTTGGATAAGTTTGAATTTTATCATTGATATATGCGTGAGCGGTGACCGGCTTGAAGTAAGTTACTTTAGTATCTACTTTCTTGATCTTAAATTCATGCGAGAGAGAACTCTCAGCTTCAAGTATATTCTTGGAGAAGAAGTAAGCTAACTCTATTTTATCTTTATGTATATGATTTAAGAATATACTGAGATCATGATCATCAGTAGGCATCTTCTCAATCCTGCAGACAGGAAATTCAAAAAATGCGCTATCCCACTCTAAAATCTTATAAAATTTATTCATCAGGTCTATGTCAATTAAAGTAACTCAATGAGCATTAACTATACACGGAAAAAACAACAGATATACTGCGCAACTTTACAATCCTGACCAGTCCAATTTGAGCAATAAGTATATAGTTATGACCATCGTAGTACAAAAATCGGAATAAAGTGTACAATGCCAACATATTAATCAAATTATTAATATATTTTTGCCAGATTTTAATTAATCTACGAGAATTAACGATATTAGGAAAGACCTTTTAGTTATGCAGTTAGAAGAAGAAATTCCATTTAACAAACCCTATATCATTGGGGAGGAGCTCCGCTATATTGAAGATGCAGTTCAGTCAGGCAAGCTCTCTGGTAATGGAAAGTATTCAAAATTATGCCATGCCTTTTTCAAAGACAGGTATGGATTTAAAGAATGCTTACTGACTAACTCTTGCACTGATGCCTTAGAGATGGCTGCCATCTTGCTAGATATTCAGCCAGGCGATGAGGTCATCATGCCCAGCTACACTTTCGTCTCGACGGCCAATGCGTTTGAGTTGAGAGGGGCATCCATCATATTTGCGGATAGTCAAACAGATAATCCCAATGTAGATGTGGCAAGTATTAGGAAGTTGATCAGTGCTGAGACTAAAGCTATCGTGGTGGTACACTATGCAGGTGTAGCATGCGACATGGATGAGATCATGCAGATAGCGAAGGAAAATAATATCTACGTGATAGAAGATGCAGCCCAAAGTATAGAGTCCTATTATAAAGGTAGGCCCCTTGGTGGGATCGGACACTTAGCGGCATTTTCTTTTCATGAGACTAAAAATATTATTTCTGGTGAAGGAGGGCTGCTAGTGGTTAATGATGATAAATTTGTGTCGAGAGCGGAGATAATTTGGGAGAAGGGGACGAATAGATCTGCTTTTTTTAGGGGAGAAGTAGCGAAGTATAGTTGGGTAGACATAGGCTCTTCGTTTTTGCCCTCAGAAGTTACTGCTGCCTTTTTATACGCTCAACTGGAGAATATTGAGGTCATCCAAACTAAGAGAAAGCATGTATGGGAGACATACCGAGAGGGCTTTGCAGAGATCGTGTCCTTGGGCTATGTAAAAATGGCGTCCATTCCAGAATTTGCGACTAATAATGCACATTTATTCTATCTACTCTGTCGCAACTTGGAGGAGAGAACTGAATTAATATCCTATCTCAGAAAATTAAAAATTAGAGCTGTATTTCATTATTTGTCATTACATAAAAGCCCCTATTATTTGAATAAGGCGGAGCTAAAACATTTACCAATGGCCGAATACTATGAGGATACCTTAGTCCGTCTGCCATTTTTTTATGAATTGACTGAATTACATCAAAATTATATCATAGAAAAAATAGTTGAGTTTTATTCTTCCAGAACTTTATGAGGAGATAAAACCTATATAGATGACTCACAAGCCTGTATTACATTTACTATTTGATGATAAATTTATCGACCGTGCCATTAGTCAGTTTGAAGAGGCACTTCCAGGCTATCACCACTATTTATTGGATATACCGTCAGCTGACTATAACATAAAATACGTTACAGAATATATCGATCTTATTGATATTGATATTAGAGGCAGTAAGTCTTATTTTGACAAGATTATTGCAGCCCAGCCAAAGTTAGTCATCCTTCATTCTATGCCGTATTTTTATGCGCATGTTGTCAATGAAGTTCTGAAAGCTCAGAAAATTATCTGGATATTTTGGGGTGGAGAAGTCTATGATTATTTAAAAGAATTTAGAAACAAAAATTTTAAGGAAAGAACAAAGCAAATTGCAAATAGATTTCTTATTAAAAGCAGGGCTAGAAATTTTTTCCGTACGATTTATTTTAAGATGAAAAATCCAACTATTTCTTGGAATTTCTCAAAGTATGCAGCTTTTAAAAAGATCGATGGTGTAGCTCTGGCGCATCCCAAAGAATTTGATACACTGCGGAATGAACTGCAATTAAATGCCCAGCTGCATTGGTTTACATATTATTCCATTGAATATTTAGTAACTAATGATTTAAATAAGGCCAATATTACTGGAAATAATATTCTCGTTGGAAACTCTGCAACACTCAGTAATAATCATCTTGATATATTGTATCAACTGAAAAATGAAATATCGTTAGACAATCGTCAGCTTATTGTACCATTGAACTATGGAGAGGGGTGGTACAAGTCATTGATCTTAAAAGAAGGAGATAAGCTGTTTCCTAAAAATTTCAGAGCTTTATTAGAATTTATGCCTCTGCAGGAATATAATAAGATAGTATTTAGCTGTAGTGTGGTCATCATGAATCACCTGCGGCAACAAGCTGTTGGTAACCTCATCGTGAGTTTTTGGATAGGTGCGAAAGTATTTTTAGATGAAATGAATCCCTTATTTGATTATTTTAAGCGTATTGGCCTTATCGTATTTTCTATACAAAAGGATTTAGCAGAGATACAGATTAATGAAAGCTTAACTTCATTAGACATCGAAAAACAACAAAGTGTTCTATTGGCTCACTACCAATCATCCAACGTTATCCATGCCACTCGATTAATGCTTGAAGCATATTTACACGAAACCCTTAGATAATAAGATAGCTATCAATGAGGGGACATGGAATAATACATTACAGAAATTATGGCTTAGAACTAATATTTAAGTGCTTATCAACCCACTACTTGTATTTTAATAAATTTGGGCTCAAAGAATATAATTCGAGGATAGGTAGTAAAGATATAGGTCAATATGATTATTCTAAATTTACTGTTACGCCAGACACAAATTTATTTTTAATGCCTGATTTTATGTATGATGAATTTACTTTGCTGAACACTGAAATAGGGGATTCGCCACATTATGATCTTATGTATCGATTAGAGAATCAGCTTGATATAGTTTCATCATCATACATTAGGAGGTCTGCCAGTGGGACTCTCGATATGAGGCCCGCTTATCAGTACAAAGATTCTTATTATAAGAAAAGATATAAACTCGCAAAATCTGAGATGCAAGAGAATAAATTAAAACCAGTATTCCTTTGCAGAGTAAACAGGCATCTTTATATCTTAGACGGTAAACATAGGCTCGCACTTACTAGAGTATTGGATCAGAACTGTCCAAGTATAATTGTAGAGAATTTAGATATAAAACTTTTCTATGATGTCTATTGGAAAAAGATCTTTGGCACAACGGGAGATAGGTATCTTAAGCATAGAAGGTTTTTTAGTCAGCTATAAATAGAAAAAATCAAATGAATAAACTCGAATTACTTGCTAAGCAAATTAAAGAAAATCCGATTGAGTCCTCTGCCGATATTTATCATCCAATCCCTTTTAAAGAGTTTGATAATTTAAGCACCTCTTCCAGTAGAAAAGGCGTCTTGGACAAGTGGCAAAAGATAGACTCTATTTCCACAGAATTATTTGGCTCCGACATGCAGGGCAGAAAAGTTTTGGATATAGGTGCAAATGCTGGATTTTATACGTTTAAATTTTCGCAAAAAGGAGCTTCAGTCAGTGCATTTGAACCTCATCCCAGGTACAAGGATTTAGGCTTAGAAATTATAAAAGAGAAAAATTTAGATATTCGATGGGTTAATGATGCCGTGCAAACTGATCATCCCTATCTTAAGGATACATATGACCTCACTTTAATGCTGAGCGTGTATCAATGGATGGCTGAAGGTGAGAAGAATCAAGAATATGCGCAAAAATGCATTTCCAAGATATCTGAACAATCTGAATATCTTATTTTCGAATTGGGCTTCAATAAAGGCAAGTCTCATGTTAAGACGGCTAAATTGAATAAATATGCTGCCTTAATAGATTTATTAAGAGAGCATACCAGTTATAGACACTTTAAATTACTTGGTAATACGAGGCTTTGGGGAGGGTATAGTAGATATCTGGTGTTATGTTCAAATAATATGAAGTACACTGATCAAGGTATTAGAAAAACAATTGGGAATATAAACATGTAAAGTCCTCCTAATATAGACATTGAGAAAAATATCACTCTCTAAGAGAGTTTGTGTTTCTAATTCCACAGAAGTCTATGATAATGCATCCATCACATTTTATGCTTCGAAATTCATCATGAGCCACTAAGAATATTAGTATGTCGCTGTCATCCACTGCATCTTCTATAGAGCAGAGTGACAGCGTATTGTGAATATCTATATGGGGCTCTACTATCCTAAATTGAGAATCTGCATATTCTTGAACTAATCTCTTAGCTATATAGTCTGCAGGACTTTCCCTCAGATCATCGATATTAGGCTTAAACGATAAACCCATTAATCCGACAATTGGATTTCGGTCATTGTCTGATCGGAATTGAATAATTACATTTTTAATTTTTTCGATGCACCAAAAGGTTTTATAATTATTAATCTTTCGCGCTTGACCTATGATCTGAGACTCCAGTGGAAAATGAGCTGTGATGAAATAAGGATCTACTGCAATACAGTGTCCACCGACTCCACATCCAGGTGATAAAATTTCGACCCTAGGGTGCTTATTCGCCAGTTTGATCAGTTCCCACACATTGATGCCGGCTTTCTCACAGATAATGGACAGCTCATTAGCAAATGCGATAGACACGTCCCTGGATGAATTTTCCACTAATTTGCACATTTCTGCAGTTCGTGCATGGGTGCCATGAAGCTCCCCAGATACGAATGTGCGATAGAAAGATTTTGCCTTGATAGTAGCCTCATCAGTGAGCCCTCCGATGACTCGATCATTATGCTCTAATTCGTACATCACGTTACCCGGTAGGACCCTCTCAGGACAGTACGCAATAGAAATCTGACGGTCCAGCTCAGGTCTATTATTTACGATCAGTCTGCTGATATGTTCTGTGGTGCCGATGGGGCAGGTAGATTCGATAATTAGTAAATCACCTGATTTTAAATGCGGTAAAATGGATGTCGCTGCTTTTTCTACGTATGAGATGTCGGGCTCATTATTTTCTTTGAAAGGGGTAGGAACAACAATAAGATAGATATCCGAAGGACTGACTATGGTCGACGCCGTCAACTTTCCAGAGTGCACGGCGTGAGATACGGCCTCTCCTAAACCAGGCTCGCTGATATGTACCTTACCTACATTCACTCTATTGACAATGGATGCATTGACATCTGTGCCTGCCACTAGCATGCCTTTACTTGCCATGAGTGCTGATGTAGGAAGTCCTATATAGCCAAGACCGATCACAGATATCTTTAGCTCATGACTCATTGATATGCTTTAGCAGATGTTTCAAAATTCTCTCTGAGGCTTTGCTATCGCCGTAAGGATTGATTGGCTGACTCATTCTTTCATATTTATCTTCATTTTCGAGAAGTGCCTTAGTCTCTGTATAAATACTGTCTTCATCTGTACCCACCAGAATAACAGATCCTTGTTCCACAGCTTCTGGTCTTTCAGTATTATTTCTCATGAGAAGCACTGGCTTACCCAATGATGGTGCCTCTTCTTGTATACCACCACTATCTGTTATGATGATCTTGGACTGACTCATGAGCCAGACGAATGCAGGGTATGATAGAGGCTTTATCAAGGCTATCTCATCCACATTGCCTAACAACCGATTCACTGGCTCCTGAACCCTCGGATTAGGGTGTATCGGGTATATGATTTGAACATTCGGCAAGCTAGCGATGCGGGTCAGTCCGCTGCATATCGTGTCGAGACCTGCGCCATGATTCTCTCTTCTATGTCCAGTGACAAGTATTGTATTCTTTCCATTGTCTACGAGCTCTTGCAATTTTATAATTTCAGGGATATCGTTATCTTTTAGCAGCTCTAAGCAATCGTAAAGTGCATCGATCACCGTGTTACCAGTCACGATAATCTTCTCCTCTTCAATTCTTTCTGCTATAAGATTTTCTTTCGCTTTCTCCGTCGGAGCAAAGTGAATATCAGCAAATCTGGCAGTGATTTGACGATTTACTTCTTCTGGATAGGGCGACAACTTATTATATGTTCTGAGGCCTGCTTCTACGTGACAGATCTTAGCCCCATGGTAGAAGGCCGCCATACTAGATGCCATACAGGTGACCGTATCACCGTGGACACATACATACTCTGGGTTAAATTCTAATAGAACATCCTTAAGCGAAAGTAATATATCTGATGTAAGATGAAATAGATCTTGTCCAGGCTTCATGAGCCCTAAATCGTAATCTACTTGCAACTTAAAAAACTCAAATACCTGGTCTAAAATTTCCTTGTGCTGCCCTGTAGAGCACAGCTTAAGCTCTAATTCAGGAGCCTTTGAAAACACCTTAACCAAGGGTGCCATTTTAATTGCCTCAGGTCGGGTGCCTACGATAATAAGGACTTTGGTCATGAATCTCGCTTAAGAATGCTAAATATAAGCTAATAGTGTAATATGTAACTATCTTAGCCAAATTATAGCACTGCTATATAGAGAGTATAGAATTCTGTACGACCAATCAAGATGACGGAAAATATCTCAAAATTTTATCTGTGCTATATATGCATTTGATTCATCATGGGCATAATCCAAAGACAAAGTATTAAAACATCAGTAGTCTCACTTGCAGGAGTGGTGATTGCTGGCTTTAGCACCCTATTCATTTACAAACTTGATGAATCGATATACGGTACTGCACAGTACATTTATGGTGTTGCTGCCTTTCTCACACCGTTTGCATCCTTTGGTATATCTGCCAGTGTATTAAAGTTCTTTCCTGATTTCAAATCTGATATTCATAAGTATTTTAACTCCAGCTTCCTTTTTCTGGGTATGATTATGTGCGTTTTCTTGTGTGTATTCCTGATCTTTCAAAATTCATTTTATAGGATTTTGCAGACCATGGGTATTGGCGGCGACGGCTATATTCAGTCTCATATCACCATCGTCATCATGCTGGCATTCGCTATTAGTATTAATCAGGTGCTAATCTCTCATGCTGCTAATCAGTTGAGGATTGTGATTCCAGAACTAATCAATACAGTTCTCTATAAGCTGTTCTTAGCTGTTTTAATTTTATCAGTTTATTTTGGAGTAGCCTCAGAGCAGATCATAGCGCCATCAATACTATTATTTTTTACAGCAGTGACAATTAGCCTTCTACTTTATCTAAAATTACTTAAGGCGGTGCGATTATCGGCGGGATATTTAAGACTTCATGTGGATCAAGTGAGAGAAATCATGAAATACTCTGGATTCAGTGGACTAAATATTATAGGGAGCACCTTGGCTTTCAGGGTGGATGTGATTATGGTAGGCGCTATGCTCAGCATGGAGGCAGTCGGCATTTATAGCATCTTGATGTTTCTGACTAATGTTATAGAAATTCCACGTAGATCGATTAGCAAAATTGCATCACCTATCATATCAAATGCTTGGAAATCATCTAATGTCCTTGAAATTAGTGGTATTTACAAAAAGTCTTCCATCAATATCATGATTGCTGCGATTGGCATGTTCTTAGTTATTTGGTTTTCGCTGCCTATTCTAGACTGGCTCGCGACAGGAGTGGATCGATTTTATATTGGTCGATATGTATTTCTGTTTCTGGCTTTGGGTAAGTTGATCGACTCTTTGATGAGTGTCAATTCTGAAATTATCATCTACTCCAAGTATTATAAAGCAAACCTTTATTTTGTGTTGTTCTTAGGCATATCTAATGTCATCTTCAATTATCTATTAATTAGTAAATTCCAACTACTCGGAGCAGCTATGGCTACCTCGCTTTCATATTTTTTGTTCAATCTACTAAAGTTTGTATATATCTGGCTTCGATTTAGAATATCGCCATTCACTTACAAGACGATTAGGCTGATAGTATTGTCCATATTACTTTTTGCACTGGGGCAGGTGACCTTAGCTTATTTTTCTTCTATCTTCGCTAACTTGTTTCTCGTAACGGTGCTTATGGTGGTATATGCATCCTCTGTATATCTCTTCAGTATTTCTGAAGATGCCAACCTTATATTTAGTAGGCTGTTGACTAAAATTCAGAATTTGCGGCATAAAAAAAGGCCTTGAAATCTATCAAAGCCTTTTGTGCGAATGCACCCCTTTACAATTATTGAAATACACCTCTAAGACTCGCTGCCTTCTATACATCCACATATTGTCTATAAAATTTTACGAATTATGTCTTTTGATGGTCTTAGTGAGTTAGACCAATATTTAATTAAGCACTGATCTCAGCATGTTGGTATATGACATCAAAGCATTCATCGAGTATTTAGGGCGACTCGTAGTGCACATGCAACATTGCTATCCTTTAATGCGTCTTTGTTGTGTAATCAGCTGATATTATTTAGATAGTCATAACTGCTTGATAATAAGGGTATTGTACCTTTACGTGAAGGTGGCTTTGATAAGCATAATTTATTAACTCACTAAACAAAAATGACAATGAATCAAGTAAAATTATTTTTCACCGCACTTAGCATTTTAATAGTTATCACAGCATCACAGGCTAATACAGTTCCTGATAAGGCGAAAGAACTCAGGCATGAAATCGCCGCCTTATTTGATAAAATAGATTTTGGAGCCACATTGGATAATGAAGAAGTCATTCATGTGAATTTCACGGTCAATTCTAAAAATGAGATCATCATATTGTCAACGAGCCACGAGAGTCTTGATCATAAGATCAAGTCGGAGCTAAACTATAAAACAGTGAAAACTAAGAGCGTAGAGTGCAATAAGATCTTTACACTACCCGTCAGAATTCAGTCATAATCTGATAGTCTATTTGTAGAGCACATATAATATGAACAATTAAAAATATCATTTTTCATACAATAGGAGGATGGGCAATCAAAACAGTTTGGTTGCCCTACTTTATTCTATAAAAGTCTGGAATATTCAATACCAATAAAATTATATTCTAACTATTGCCTATTATTCAGATTATTTACAAATATTTGCGAAAAATTGATAGGGATGAGCGAAACGAAATTAGACAAAATAGACCTCAAAATATTAAAACTGCTACAGGAGAACAGCAAGATCACCAATTTAGAACTGTCAAAGCAGATCGGCCTCTCACCGGCTCCTACATTAGAGCGTGTAAAGAAACTGGAGCAGAGCGAAGTCATTCAAAGCTATCATGCTAAGGTGGATGCCACTAAGATGGGGCTCAACATCAGCACATTTGTATTAGTCAGCTTAGCGTGGCAAAAGGAGAACGCTCTAGAAAACTTTATCAGCAAGATCCAAGAGATCGACGAGGTGACAGAAGGCTACATCATCACTGGTGATGGTGATTTTCTACTTAGGGTCATCTGCAAAGATATATCGGCATACGAGCAGTTGCTATTTAAGCGATTGTCTCAGATTGATGAGGTAGAGCGGCTAAAGACTTTGATGACTCTGTCGAAAGCAAAAAAGTCAAAGGTTCTTCCTTACTCTTACGAATAAGCTGAAAAAGAATTCATTACTATGGTCAGTTGATCTGAATGGATTCAGGTCTTATGTATTTGGCACCATGCACGTCAAAGATTATAGAGCGCATCAATTTACTGATCTGGTAACTCAATATATAAACCAATGTAGAGCATTCGCCTCCGAGTTTCATTTGGATGAATTTCAAAGCCGGTCCATGACTGATATCGGAGTCATGCCTGATGGACAAAAAATCAGCCAATTAATTCCAGCAAAGAAATTTGCGAAGCTCGAAAAAATCTTACTCAAAGCTTTTGGTATTCAGCTCGCTCAGTTGGATCATATCTATCCATTATTTATCATCAATCTGCTGTCAGAAAAGGTGATGATTAATTCTGAAGGCATACCACTTGATACAGTACTCTGGCAGACGGCCGCACAAAGAAATAAGATTATGCTTGGCTTAGAAAGTATTCAAGATCAGTTTGATATCATGAATAGTCTGTCCATGGAGTATCAAATTAAAGCGCTGAAGGATGTGGGAGCGAATACGTCAAGATTTAGAAAAAATATACTGAAGCTGATCTCTGCGTATGAAGAGCAGAACATTAAGCAGCTCTATCTCCAATCCAAAAAGTCACTGGCTAATCAAAAGAGAATCTTGCTTTACAGGAGGAATAGGATTATGACGGGAGTTATGCTGAGTGCCATGAGTGATCATAATACTGTTTTCAGCGCTATAGGAGCTGCTCATCTGTGGGGAGCAGAAGGCATGCTGACTCTTCTAAAATACGCAGGATGTTCCGTAAAGCCTGTCAGAATTACGCAAGAAGATGTCTGAGTTGAGACTGTCCAAAGGTTCGAAGTCAGCTCTTCTTTGGGGATACGATACTTACGTTGGCCGAGCATGTCTGGATCAACTCATATTACACGGTAATTATGAACGAATATATATCGTGGCGATAAATACGCCAGTAGACGACCCTAAACTCCACTGCATCAGTGCGAGGGATGATGCCCTATTCGACGCTCTACAAGAAATAGATGTGCAAGACGTGTATTTATGCATACATCTTTTCGGCAGGTTACGATCCTCATTTACCGACCTGACCAAGATCGAGTGGTATTATACCTATCCTGCCAAAATAATGTTGGCACTATCTAAAGCGGGAGCCAATCAAGTCATTTTGATATCGTCGGCCTTTACATTTAATGATGTGCTGTCTTATAGTATGAGGGCCTTGGTGGAGCTGGAGCTTTTTTTGTATAAGATAAATCTTTGGTCTGTCAGTATCTATAAACCTGCATTCATCACACCCTCAATTACAAAAGAGAATAATTTCGGGAGGATATTAGACGCAGTAGATAATTTGGCCCCAAGATTTTTAAAATCCTCAGTACCCATTGATCTAAATCTTTTGGCTAGTGCCATCGTTGACCAGGCTCAATCATTTAAGCAAGGTTATAATACGATGAATCATAAAGATATTTCTAAATTGGTGAATACCTTTAAGGCAAAATAGCATAAACATGAGTGAGCATAAATCGGAGATCAGAATTGATGTCAATTTAGATGCAGAAAAAGTGCCGGAGAAAATCGTTTGGCATAGTACTGACAATCCTCAATCTGATGCACCACAGGAGTGCAAGGCTTTTTTTCTTTCTATGTTCGACAAGGAGCATATGGATACCTTGAGAATCGATCTTTGGACAAAGGAGATGCAGGTAGCAGAGATGGACCGATTTCTATATTTCACCCTTAAGGGTCTGTCAGAGAGTTATCATCGGGCCACCAATAATAATGACTTGGCTAATCATCTAAGACGCTTTACAGATTTCTTTGGAGAAGAGTCTGGGATTATACCAAAACAAACGTAACAACATATGGTGAGTACTACCACTGTAAAAATGATTAATAGAGTATGAAGAAGCGTTATCAGATTGTTGCGCTGCCATTCGAAGGCGGGCATTTTGGGCTCACCGATGATCAGGGAAATGAATATTTACCCATAGATCTGCCTCCTCAACTGAGAAGAGCTGGGCTGACGATTAATTGTGATATAGAGGTCATTACACATATGAGCAGCTTAATTAATTGGGGAGTACCGGTCAGAATAAAATCCTTTGAAATAGCCCGATGATTAAAATTATTGTTCGGTATAGTTAAATTTGTAGCAATTTTCTTTGCCAATCAAAAGATTTACTTACATTAGTCTTATTAATATTGTTTAAGTATTTTAGCTTTGTCATATGTTCAATATTAGCCCGATGTAAAAGTTGGGCTATTTTAGTTAGCCAAAGAATCCCAGACTATAAGGTTTCCACTTTTTCTTTATAATTTTTTCCGAGAGTCTCTCTTTCTGATCTTTATTCTTTATCAGAATGCCCATATGAAATAGATCTAAGCAGATTGAAAAAGTAGGATCCTTACTTATTTGCTGCCACGCCCTCTGCATGCCTTCCGACCAATAAATATCGTCATACACCAGTACAGCACTATTGGAAAGATAGCGCACAAGAATTTCGTGATGCCACAAAGTAGCCTCATAAGTGTGATGGCCATCAACATATACCAGATCAATCTCTTCGTTGGCAGTTAGTATCTCTGGTAGAATACGGCGAAATGTACCGATGTACACACTTATATCTGCTCCAACTTGGCGGTGTATATTTTTCGCGATATTACCTAGGCTCTGTGAGCCTTCAATGGTCTGAATTTTAGCTTGGCGCCTCGCACAGTGCATGTAAAGACTGGATAGACCAAGTGAGCTTCCGAGTTCTAATATATGCTGAGGTTTTAGGTGATTGACAAGCCTAAATAGAAATGAAGCCTTTTCAGTATTGGACACTGCAGATGATGCAATTTCAGATATTTTGCGCTGAGATGTCTTCGCCATCTTAGATCCAGCTCCGTGATCTTCTACTTCAACTATTGAGTCATTACTCACTAATTGGCTTCTTATGAAGTCCAGGTCTGCCAGGCTGTAATACTGCCGTTGATCTTCTAATGTGTGCATTAATAGCTGGTAGACATATGGCGAATGGATACTATGGACAGTCTTGGCTGAGCGATAAAATTGAAGAAAAGATTTGCATTGAAACAGATTTATAAAACACATTAGCAGCTAGTTATATATTAATTATATTATTAATATATTTGATGATGTTATCTTCTAAATTCTTCTGTAAACATAAAGTATTACTCTACGTAATCATAATGGGTTTGGCAGTGAAAGCCCCAGCTCAAGTAGATTTTCGTCAGGATGCCCGCTTTGTTGATAAGTATCGATCTAAAAGTAATATTTCGATTGGCATGGCAGATATTAATGGAGATGGATGGGATGATATCGTCAGATTGAACGACCAAAATCACTTGGAGCTATTCATGTTTGCACATGATGGTAAGGAGGTGTCTGCAATCACAGCTGATGATATCGAAGGTGGATTTGCCTGGTCTATGGCTATAGCTAATCTGGATAATGATCTAACTAATGAAATATTCTTAGGCGTAGCTTTCTCAGATCTTAAGGTATTAGATTACTCGCAGAACGAAGGCATTACAATCAGACAAAGTATAACCAACCAGGCATATACTCAGTCATCGACTATGGCAGATATTAATAATGATGGCTGGTTAGATGTATTCGTCTGTGCTGATGACGGCACCAGTAAAATTCTAAAGAATGATGGTGCAGGTAGCTTAGTAGAGGATTCAAGTCTGATTAATCTGAATACCAAACGTCCATCGGATAACTCTGGAAATTATGGAAGCGAATGGACAGATATAGATTCTGATGGTGATCTGGACCTTTACATATCTAAATGTAAGGGTGGGGTCACTAACCCAAATGATCCTCGACGGATTAATGTGCTGTACATTAATGATGGAAGTGGACATTATGAAGAACAGGCATCGGCCTTCAAATTGAACTTTGGTCAGCAATCATGGGCAAGCAGTTTTGCAGATTTTGACAATGATGGTGATATTGATGGTATCGTAGCTCACCACGGAGCACCCCATTCGTTCTTAGAGAATGTTGATAACGTATTTCAGGATAGATCATTTGAGATTGGATCTCTGGAGAGTTTTGCGTATCAAGTGATTACGCGAGATTTTGACAATAATGGATTTATTGACGTGCTGCTATGTGGAGATAAAGATTTTCTATTATGGAATCATGGTGATTTTAAATTTGATGTTACAGAGAGCCCCTTTAGACATTATAACATGATGGCTGCTGCGGTAGGCGACGTAGACCGAAATGGCTTCTTAGATCTAATTGGTGTAATCGGAGGTATCGGACTAAATGAGGCTGGCCCCGTGAATGATATTTTATGGTTAAATAAGGGAAATGATTATAACTATGTCTCATTCAGGCTCAACGGTACTCAAAGTAATGCGAATGGGGTGGGAGCTCGTATCCAGATCTTTGGTGAGTGGGGTGTGCAGACCAGAGAGCTGAAAGCAGGGGAAAGTTATAGCATATCGAATTCTCTAAATCTACATTTTGGTTTAGGGGTAGCTTCAGCAATCAATAAAGTAAAGGTACTATGGCCGAGCGGAATCGTGGATACATATGAAGATATAGCTGCTAATCAATTCTACAATATTACAGAGAATGGGTGTATCAGCACTAATAAGTCAGTGTCAACTGAAGCACAAACCATATGTGATGACCAGCCGACCATCCTACAGGGTATTGATGAAGCAGTATGGTCAGATGGCAATAAGGGCAAAGATCTAGCGGTGGATGCACCGGGCATCTACTTCTACAAGCATTCGGATGATCAGAGCTGTATTGAATCTGCGGACCCTATCATGATTAGCCATGAAGCAGATGAGCAGATATTGTCTACCATATCGGATACTTATGTGTCATGCTTTAATGAGCTTGTCACAGTATCATATATCCGACCTGATGGATCGAGGAATGACATTGATTTAGTCAACGGTCACAATGTGATCAAAGTAGATGGTGCATGTACCCAGCTGACTAAAGACGTGACATTAGTCTCAGTCCTAGCTGACCTACCTACAGAACTAAAAGAGACAGTATCATCTGGTGAAGACGTCACGTTAGTTACTCCAGGGCAGGAGCTCAGATGGTATCTCAATGAAGATAGTGCTGTCCCATTCTATAAGGGTGATAGCATTACGATAGAAAGAGTAGAATCTGATCGAGAATACTATGTAGAGGCAGTATCATATCATCAATATGAAGCAGATTATCTTGGAGAATATTCCCATACAGGAACGAATCAATATTCTGGTAATCAGCTCAGTGGTGGTCTTTATTTTGATGTGTTATCAGCAATGGTATTAGAGGAGCTCAGCGTCTATACGGACACAGAAGGAATCAGGACGATCATCATACAATCCAGTGACGGATCCAGAGTATATGAGGAAGCATTCAGTCTCTCAAAAGGTAGAAATAGATTGATGCTAAATGCAGAACTCAATGCGGGATTAGATTACTTTATACTGACGGATGAAGATGCTAATATGTCGCGTCTTGGTCACTATTCGCCCCGACTGGTACGCTCTAATACCGAGACTAAATATCCATACAAAGTGCAGGATCTAATGCAGATTAATAATTCTAGTTTTGGGCCTACGTATTTTCTCTATTTTTATGACTGGCAAGTAAAGCCAGCTGATTTAGAGTGTGTGAGTGATCGAGTCCCTTTTACTATTGTGGTAGAATCCTCTACCAGCATAAATGAAGAATTTTCTGATTCAGACGTTATACTATTTCCTAATCCTGCAGATCAGACTATTACGATGGCATATCCACCATCATATCGTCTACGGAGCTTTCAGATTTTTAATACGCTGGGTCAGATGGTGAAAACTAATCTACTGGGAGACCAGGTAGATCTTTCTACTTTACCTTCTGGCATGTATACGACCGAGATTAAATTCGATCAGCAAATCGTGAAGAAGCAGCTGCTAATACAACATTAAAACATACGTCACTCATTTGGCTTATTTTTTTTACTGCGCTATTCAGATGCTTTAACATTACAAACATAACGCCTTAGCTAAAATATTTTGTGTATTCCTGCTTTCAGCGTGTGCTAAGATAGGGATGGAGTAGTGGGCTGCCAGTTATCCAATTACATGTGAGTGCCAGAGCTGTGCATCATAGGTCATATACGCTACTTCTAATCATGCCATTTCGCAAATATACCATCAGCTGATACCATCTACGCATGAGATTTTAGTGCTAACATGTGTAATGAGAGGGACAATCATTATCGCTAATGACCGTCATGGTTGATAATTTCATGTGGAGATGTCTCTTATTAGCTCAGAAGTTAACCTCAATTAGACTACACATCGCTTGCAATATATATTAAAAATAATCAGATGGCAAAGAATAAGAATTTGATAATTATCAATTCTTTAGAATTGAATAATATAAATATGGATTGAGTAAAATTATATTTGGTTCACCACAGCTGGTCGGTCAAAATTCCCTTACCTTTTTATCTATAATTTTTGTAGATTGTTCGCGAATTAAATTTGAAAAACTATGCACATGAAATTATGGAGTAAAATAAGGTTGTCCACCTTATTTTCGTTACTGCTGTTATGCACTTTTAGTTATAGTCAGTCTACTATTACTGGAGTCATAACAGACCAAAATACGGGTGAGACCCTTATCGGGGCTAACCTTGTAGTCCAAGGAACAACGGATGGTGCCACGACAGATTTAGATGGTAATTATACAATTACCACTAATCAAAATCCACCATTTAATCTCGAAATAAGTTATACTGGATTTAGCACTCAGGTAGTGCAAGTCACCAGCGCTAATCAGACTATCAATCTTGGATTGACCGAAGGTGTTCTCTTTGGTGAAGAGGTAGTCGTATCTGCATCTCGGCGACGAGAAAAAGTACAAGAAGCTCCAGCATCCGTTTCTGTAATTTCTGCCAGAAAATTAGCAGGTACAGCACAGGCGACTGACCCGACGAGAAACTTGATAGCGGTACCAGGCGTCACTATTACGCAGCAGTCAGCTGGTAGGATTAATATTGAGATGAGAGGGGGTGTTGGTCTATTCGGTACTGCCGCATTTCCCATTAAAGATTATCGATCGCTGGTGGGTCCGGGTATCGGTACGTTTGATTCTAATGGTGCTGGTCTTAGCAATATTGACCTTGCCAGAATCGAAGTGGTTAGAGGTGCTGGTTCTGCACTATATGGTCCCGGTGTGACGGCGGGTGTTGTTCACTTCATCACCAAAAACCCGATTGATTACCCTGGCACAACTGTCGAGTTAATCGGAGGAGAACTGAATACCTTTGGCGGTACGCTTAGACATGCAGGTCGAAATGATAATCTCTCATTCGGATATAAGATCAACGCTTCCTATAAGAAAGGTGGTGAATTTCTATTAGATGGCTCTGAGGGTACGACTAATGGCGCTGGCGTGTTTACGAGTCAATTTGATAAGTTTTCTACTTCTATCGTAAGTCCAACTATCCGGGCCGATGGAGTCGTAGATGTAGCAAGTCCAGGAAGAGAATTATTTGCCTTAGAAAGAAGAGAAGATGGCAATGTAATGCAAGATTTCTGGGAAAGTAAAACAGCTGATGTAACCTTCGAATTCAGACCTGCTGATCAGCTGAGTATTACTACTTCTGCTGGTGTTAATGACGCCTCTGCGGTATTTTATAACGATCAGGGTGAAGGCGTAAGTCAATTTACTGAATTCTGGACTCAAGCCAGAGTACAAGCTGGTGGATTATTTGCTCAGGTATTCTATGTAGATAATAATGGTGGGTCAGAAGAGAAACCAACATTTTTATATCAGACGGGTAATGATGCAAGTATAGCCAGAAAGCAATTAGAGGCTCAATTACAGTATAATTTTGACTTGCCGTCCCTATTAAATTCTAATTATACTGCAGGTATAGATTATAGATTAGCTAAGAGTGATACGAAAAATAAAGTGTACGGCAGAAATGAGAATAATGATGACTACGATATCGTGGGTGCATATTTACAAGGTAAATTCGCTCTAGGCTCTAAGTTTGATTTGACACTGGCTGGAAGATTTGATAGATTCAACTTCTTAGAGAATACTGATAATACGGCATTTTCGCCAAGAGCAGCCCTTGTTTATAAGGCAAGTCCGAAGCATACGTTCAGAGCTACTTATAATCATGCGTCATTTGCGCCCACTGCTTTAGAATATAATATTGATTTCCCTGTCAGTGTCGTCTCACCTGGAGTGGTGGATTTCTGGTTGTCAGGACAGAGAAATGTACAAGGCTTCGACGCTAATCCAATGATTGAATTTGTTAATCAGAATGTTGTCGCAGCGGGCATTGAAGCGGCCTTTGGACTACCAGCGGGTACTCTTTCAGGACTTGCAGGAGCATTACCAGATGAGTTACCAGCAGGTCTGATAAATGCTCAGGGTTTAGACAATGCATTAATACATCAGATTTCATCGGGATCACTGTTGGCGCAGATGCAGGCTAATCCTGCATTAGCTCCCCTCATCCCAGCGGTACAGGGTATCTTAGCTAATGGCCCTACTGGTAATAATGGCCTGTTTGCAGGTTTGAATGCTTTCGATGGCACACCGCTGTCGGCTACGACACCGACTATACCTGGACAATTAGGAAGTACTAAGACCTATGAGTTAGGATACAAAGGTCTATTTGGCGATAGATTAGGTGTGACAGTAGATGTCTATCGCATTACAGTTAATGGATCATCTGATTTTACTCAGATTGCACCTTTTGTCAGCTTAGTCGGAGTTGACTTATCGCCCTTTGAAGCTGTGACAGGGCAACTCGAAGGCTTATTCACTGGAGCTGGCATTCCCGCAGAGCAAGCTGCTCAATTAGCAAGTGCCTACGGTCTAACGTCAGCACTTGTACCTCAATTCTTTGGTACGGGAGCAGTAGAGACTGATGCTGTACCTAAGGGTGATGGTATCTTACACGTACCAGCAGGGTACAGAATTTTCGATTCTGAGTATAGCAGATACGGAGCAGATATAGGCTTAGAATATTATGTATCTCAGGACCTATCATTTATTGCTAACTATTCATGGTTAAATGCGAATGAATTTACAGTAGATCAGAATGATGAATCTGGTTCAACATTTCAGACATTCTTAAACTCTCCTACTGATCGATATAGAATTGGTTTTAACTACACGCCATCTTGTGGATTTAGAGGTAATATGTTATTTCAACATGACGATGAATTCACCTCAGCGAATGGTCAGTATTCTGGCATCGGGCAAGAAAGGAACCTCATAGATGCTGGCATTGGATATAAGTTCAACAATGGGTTTGCTTTAGATTTGACGGCTCAGAATTTATTTGATAGCGAGTATAGAGCATTCCCTAACATGCCTCTGATTGGCAGAAGAGTACTGGGTAAAGTCACTTATACATTTGGTACGGGTGAAGACAATCCTTGTGGAAATTCTATATCTACTCCCTCGAAGTCAACATCAATGACCAGTACTAATCCTAAGAAGATGGATACTGACGGTGACGGGGTGAAGGATCATAAGGATCTATGTCCAGAAATACCTGGCTTAAAAAAGTTCAAAGGATGCCCCAAGTCTAAAGTAGAAATGGAAGCTGATGCTGAAGCGGCCAGAGTCGCAGCTGAAAAAGCTGAAATGGAAGCAGAAGCCAAAAGAAAGGCTGAAGCAGAAGCAGCAGCCGTCAGAGCTAAAGAGCAGGCGAGACTAAAGGCTGAAGCCGATGCAAAAGCGAAAATAGAAGCAGAAAAGAAAAGAGTCGAAGAGGAGGCAAGAATGAAGGAAGAGGCTGCTGCTAAAGCTAAAGCTGATGAAGCAGCAAGAGTAGCTGCCAGGAGAGTGGAAATAGAAACGAAGACCAGAGATGTTTTTGCAAGAGCATTAACTGGGCTGAAATTCAATTCATCCAGATCTACGTTTAAAGGTCAATCTATCACCATTATGGATGAAGTGGTCAGCATTATGAATCAGTATCCTGAGATGAAGGTCAAAATAGAAGGTCATACAGACTCGCAAGGCGGTGAAGAAGCAAATGCAGCATTATCAGCTAAGAGAGCAGGAGCAGTCATGCAATATCTAATCGATAAAGGCATTAGCCCTACGAGACTATCTGCATCAGGATTTGGTGAATCAAGACCTGTTGCTGACAATAGTACAGCTGCTGGAAGAGCAGAAAATAGAAGAGTGGAATTTATCGTGAATTACGATTAATTTCTATTATAATTTCAAAAGTATAAAGACCTGCAGTTCATAAGAGCTGCGGGCTTTTTTTATAGTATGAGTATGGCAAATAGCTACAGTTATTACTTTAATGATGATCACCGATTATTTCGACAGTCTGTGAGAGATTTCTTAGAAAAGGAAGTCAGACCACATGTAGATCAGTGGGAGAAGGATGGCCGTCTACCCAAAAGTATATATCTAAAGTTTGGAGAGATGGGCTATTTCGGTATCTCCCAAGATGAAGAGTATGGAGGACTGAATTTGGATATTTGGTATAAGGTCATCATGGATGAAGAAATTGGCCGGATGAACTCTGGAGGCTTTGCTGCTTCCATTGGTGCTCACCCATGGTTAGCGCTGACTCATCTAAAACATGAAGGCACTGAAGAACAAAAACAAACGTACTTAAAGCCAGGGATATCAGGAGAAAAGATAGGCTGCTTAGCCATCACTGAACCGGGCGGTGGTTCTGACGTGCAGGCGCTGCGCACCACTGCTGTGAAGGATGGAGACACATATGTGTTAAACGGGTCTAAGACATTTATCACAAATGGAGTGTCGAGCGACTTCCTAATTATTGCAGCAAAGACAAATCCTGAATTAAAGGCAAAAGGCATCAGCCTATTTATCGTGGATCGAGACACGCCTGGCCTCAGCGCTACTATGCTTGATAAGCTTGGCTGGAGAGCATCGGATACAGGAGAGATCTCCTTGGATGATGTGAGGATTCCTGATTCTCATCTATTAGGCAGCGAAAATCAAGGTTTCTTGTATATAATGCAGCACTTCGTCTCAGAGAGATTAGCTATGGCCGTCGGCGGCTATGCAGCAGCGGAATATGCGTTAGAAGTATCCTTACAATACATGAATCAGAGAGAAGCCTTCGGAAAAAAGATAAATCGATTTCAAGTATTGCGTCACAGAGTGGCTCAAATGGCAACAGAAATCGAGCTGAATAAAATTTTTGTTTATAGTCTATATGCGAGATTAGCGCAAGATGACTACCTCGTAAAGGAGGCATCGATGGCTAAGCTATTATCGACTCAGCTAGCTGATCGTGTCATGACACAGTGTCTGCAGATGTTCGGCGGCTACGGCTTCATGGAGGACTATCCGATGGCCCGTATGTATAGAGATACGCGCTTGGGTCAGATCGGTGGTGGTACGTCAGAAATATTGTGTGAGATCATAGCTAAAATGATGATCGAAAGCCAAGGCTATCAGGCTCCCACCTGATTAGATTATTGATTTAAATACATCCAAGCCAATATTAGCTCCGCATATGATGACGACGCTTGTCTTGGATAGCGACTTCTTTCTATTTTTTATTAGACCAGCTACGGCAACACCAGCGGCTCCTTCTATTATCTTATGATGTTTGTGAGCTACAAGCTTGATCGCTTGCTTAATCTGATCTTCACTAATGAGTATATATTCATCTACAAGATCTTGACATAGCGGAAATGTCATTGACCCAGGCTCTATGCCTCCCGCGCTGCCATCTGACAATGTGGGTTGAGCTGCTGGATAATCTACGATTTCTCCTGCCTCAACGCTCAAAGACATTTCAGGTGAATTCTCTGGCTGACAGCCAATGATCTTCACATCAGGCTTATGGTGCTTCAAATAGCTGGCTATGCCTGAGATCAAGCCTCCTCCACCAATCGTGATATATACATCATCAATATGATCTAAGTCATGTAATAGCTCCAGGCCAATGGTGCCCTGACCAGCAATAATTTGACGATCATCATACGGTGATATCCACACCTTGTTTTCCTCTTTGGCATATCGCTTAGCATATAGCTCAGTGGTGAGGCTATCATCCCCATAGAATTGAAGATTGATATCATAATATTTGAGCGCTTCTACCTTCGAGGGTGCAGCAGTCTTGGGCAAGAAGATGATGCCATTAGCACCTGAGATGCTGCAAGCTCTAGCAAATCCTTGAGCATGATTACCGGTGGAAGCTGTAACCAATCCTCGCTCTCGCTCTTTAGCTGTCAGCGAGAGGATCTTATTGAGACTCCCTCTGGCCTTGAACGAACCAGTATATTGTTCACTTTCTAATTTTAGATATACTTTCCCACCACACATGGCTGTAAGCGCATCAGACTTTAATAAAAGGGTGTGGTGGATGTGCGGCCTTATTCTACTATTTGCTTTAGAGATTTCCGTAATGAGCTGCATAGAAGTTAAGATTTAGACGTAATCGATTGATAGTTATTGACTTTAACATTTTGCTAAATAAAAGATTTTCACTGTCCATAGTATTTCTTATATATTGAGCTTGAGCATTATAATACACTTTAAATTTATTTATTTAGAATATGACAATATTAAACAATATGACAAAGCTATTAATGAAGTCATGCCTCATTTTGGCAGTGGCACTATTATTCACGATCAATGCAAATGCACAAGAAGCCACGGCTGAAAAGACCGCCGCTAGTCTTTATAATGAAGGCTTAGCAGCACTGAAAGCCAAAAACTATGCTGGCGGCTTGGCCTCCTTAGAGCAGGCATTAACTAAGGCAGAAGCTGACGGCAACGAAAAGGTTATTGGATTAGCTAAAAAGAATGGCGCTATGGCTGCCTACAATCTGGGCAACTCTAAAAGAAAAGCTAAAGCTTACGATGAAGCCACAGCGATGTATACTAAAGGTACTGCAATGAACCCTGAATACTCTTCTAATTACATTGGCTTAGCGAGGGTATTAGATGATCAAGGCAAAAATACTGAAGCTATGACAGCGTACATGAAAGCGTCGGAAATGGCGAAAGCTGAGGGAAAAACGAAGAAAGAAACAGAGGCATACAAGCGAGCTAAGTCACTCGTGAGCTCTAGCTACAATGCTAAGGCCTACGATGAAGTAGTCAGCTTGGCAACAACGCTTGTCGCTAAGAAAGATAATGCCGATGTAAGATATTACATGGCCAAAAGCTTAATGGAGACGGGTAAGCATGCTGACGCTATTACACATTTGGATAGTGCGCTTAGCTTATCCCCGAAGAAGAAGGACAGGGTAATCTTTGCCAAAGCAGAATCTTTAGAAAAATTAGGAAAGAATACTGAGGCAGTAGCTGCTTATAAGCTGATCAAAGGTGCAAAGTATAAAAAGACAGCAGATTACAAAATTTCAACTCTGAAATAGTCTTCTGGTAGATAATAATAACTAGACCCATCTCCATGTAGGAGCATGGGTCTTTTATTTAGTTTTTTAATCTCGTCTACTTACTTAGTGCAGATCTAAAGCAGTGTATTTAATTTAACTCCTTGATATCGATAGAGAGATAAAATTGAGCAAGGAAATGGAGTAGGCGCAGATTTTCTCATTATTCTCACTATAAGCATGTTTTCGGAGAGATGTGGCTATTGAGTCCTACCCTCTAAAAGCTGCTAAGCAAATGCAGGTGAAACCTTAATCACTTTGGAACCAGCCTCATAGCTATAAAAGCCTTCCATTGATTTTCGACCCAATTTTCCCGCCGTGACCATATTCACGAGTAGGGGACACGGGGCATATTTAGGCTGCCCAAAACCATCTTGCAGTACTCTAAGAATAGCTAAACATACATCAAGTCCAATAAAATCAGCTAATTGAAGCGGTCCCATCAAGTGAGCCATGCCAAGCTTCATAACGGTGTCTATTTCCTTTACTCCAGCCACGCCTTCGTGCAGAGCATGTATGGCTTCGTTAATCATGGGCAGCAAGATTCTATTAGCAACAAATCCTGGGTAATCATTCACTTCCACGGGTACCTTACCGATGGCTTTACTCAGATCCATGATTTGGGCTGTGACCCGATCACTAGTGCTGTAGCCTCTGATCACTTCGATCAGCTTCATGATGGGGACTGGATTCATGAAGTGCATACCGATGACCTGCTCCGGCCTTTTGGTAGTTGCTGCTATCTCCGTAATTGAGATTGAAGAAGTATTAGTGGCGAGTATAGCTTCTTGAGGAGCGTGCGCATCGATGTCTGCAAAGATCCTGCACTTTAAATCGATATTCTCGGTGGCTGCCTCCACGACTAAGTCAGCCCTTCCGACACCTGCTGGCAGATCTGATGAGGTTTTAATTAAGGCAAGAGTCTCAGATTTTACCGCCGCAGTAATTTTTTCCTTACTGATCATCCTGTCTAAATTTTTCTCAATGGTTGCCATAGCCTTTTCTAACGCTTCTGTAGAAATGTCGATTAAGGTGACTTCATGGCCCGCCATAGCGAAAACGTGCGCTATTCCATTTCCCATGGTGCCAGCTCCGATAACTGAAACATTCTTCATATTTAAAACTTTTACGACAAAGATAATTTACTTCTCTCATCATACAGGCAAATACGTGTCCCGATACCATAATTGACAGTGGTCAATCGAAGCAACTGGACCTGCTATATAGAAAATTATTGTTCTTATACTGGCTCATAAATAAAAGCTTATATTGTCAGGATGCACGATCTATCGGGTCGCAACAAGATCAAGGCTATACTAATTTTGATCATAGCTGGAGAGTCTATCTTCTTTTTACCCTTTGTCATTCCACGACTGTTCAGACCTACATTGTTGTCGTTTTTCGAAATCACTAATTTAGAATTGGGCAGTTACTTCTCTGCTTATGGCATCGTCGCAGTAGGCGCATATCTTTTAGGCGGTCCGCTGGCGGATAGATTCCCAGCATCTAAGCTCATGAGCACGGCTCTGCTCGGAACTGGACTTGGTGGTGTCATCTTATTATTATATCCGTCGAAACACACCTTATTATATTTATATCCTTACTGGGGATTGACAACTATACTCTTGTTTTGGGCATCACTGTTGAGAGCGACTAGAATAATTGGTGGGACAGATCAGCAAGGTCTCATGTTTGGCTTGCTGGATGGTGGAAGAGGCTTATTTGCGGCTGTAGTGGGGACAGTAGGCGTCTGGCTGTTCTCCATATTCGTAGAAGGAGATATAAATAATATAGCAGATGCTGACCGAAATCAGGCTTTTTTGAAGATGATGACCATTATCTCGTCCTTTGTATTTGTAGCTGCTTTGTTAGTCTTTATTGCATTAAGACAGTTTGACCACGTAGAGAGTGAGGTAGCTCCTGAGAAGATTAATGGTAAAGATCTAATTAGAGTCGCTAAGATCCCATCAGTCTGGCTACAATCTATCATTATTATCTGCGCTTATTGTGGATATAAGGTCACTGACGATTTTTCTTTGCTGGCTCAGGATGTGTTAGGGTTTAATGAAGTCCAAGCGGCAGGGATCAGCACCATGACTTTCTGGGTGAGGCCGATAGCTGCTGTGAGCGTAGGACTGATGGCAGATAGGGTGGGCTCTTCGAGGATGCTGATGGTCTGCTTCCTACTGATGATCATGGGTAGTGGAAGCATCGCATTTTTCAGCGAGCTCTCTGCTATTACATCAATTATCATAAGTTCAATCATCCTGACGGCCATCGCTATTTATGCTATGAGAGGCCTTTATTTTGCCATCATGGACGAGGCTCAGATTCCTATCTCCTTCACAGGGACTGCCATCGGTCTGGCGTCCATCATTGGGTTTCTTCCCGATATATTCATGGGACCCATCATGGGATATTTGCTAGACCGTTCACCAGGGTACGCTGGTCACCAGGATCTATTTATGATGATGGTGGGTATTTCGGTAATCGGTTTGATGGCTTCATTCAGTTTTTATCGCCTGAATCGGCATAAAGTATAGATAAAAATGAATTAAATACAGCTGCTAAACAATTCAATTAAATTGGAATAAGACTATCACCAAGGAGCGTCAGCAAAGAGGGAATTAAGCTGCAAGATCTCAATGTATTTGATTAACAAATCTAATGAGCAAAAGAAAAGCGGAACTCTCTCGCAAGAATCCCGCTTAGGGGTGGAAGACGGGATTCGAACCCGCGACCCTCGGTACCACAAACCGATGCTCTAACCAACTGAGCTACAACCACCATTATATCATAGTTGCCACGATTCTGTAGCGAGTGCAGTAAGATTATAATAGCGCACTTCCGCGATTTATAATGCGTAACTGAACCGCAAATGTAGAACTCTTTATGAAAAGAATCACGAGTGCATCCTAAAATTTACAAATTTCTATTTGGATAATATTATCCTAACGGATCTGCTTTTAAGGTAAATGTTCGCTTGACGGGATTAAGGGGAGTATCTACTATATTACCTTCAGCATCTATCAGTGAAAGTTCTATAGTGTTTTCGCCCATCGGAAGTCCGTTCAAATAGTAAGGTTGCCAAGTATCTATCATAGTTTCTACACCATTAATATTGGCTTTCACTCTATAGCCACCTGCCGAGATATCTACATTTTTAAGAAAGAAATCAAGCATCAAGTTTTTCGTATCATCTCCCACATATGTCCCTTTTGGTCTACTATAGAATAGCATGGGTTCTTTGATTGGCTCGGTAGTCGTGATAGTCTTATCCTCCACAGTTACTTTAAGAGCGACATTTGCCCCGTTGGTTTTAATGCTTTCGTGGTAGGATCTGGATAAAAATGCCAGTAAGTGGTGCTCTCCGTCATCTACGTCATAATCAAACTGACGGACATATTTTGCCGCATAAGGTTCATTGTCAATGATCAAATGTATGTGTTGGCCCTTAGCAGAGTTAGCACACATTTTAGCTACTGAGTCAGTTGTTCGCTCACCCAATTTATAAGTCTCACCACTAATGCCAAATGTAAATTTGCCCTTCGTGTAGTTAATCGATGAAATTGCTGCATCAGGGAAGGGTTTAGACTCAGAGAAGGCGCTCATCGTAATACCATCGCCAAGGTTTTTACCTCCTTTTAAAGTTATGGCTGCACTTTCTTTGGATTCATTTACTTCAGGGGTAGGCTTGTTACCTTCCTGGCAAGAGATTAAAGTCAAAGTGCTGAAAATGAATAGTATAAGAATTTGTTTCATATGCTTCAGATATTAATTAAGAGGGAAAGATAATCAAAACAAGTTCCTTATTATGTGCCAAAGCTTTTGTTTTTGACTAAAGTAGTTGGTCGATCACTAGTAATCATACGTTCATCCATTCAGTTATCTATGATCAGTTTGCACCAGCTATCCATATATAGAGGCAATCAGGAAGTACTCTCAAATATCAATTGTGCCATCGAGCGAGGGGAACACTCAATTTTTACTGGCGATAACGGGGTAGGGAAGACGAGTTTATTGGCCACAATCACAGGACGACTACCAGCTCGACGAGGTCGTATTGATTTTTCGTTGAATCTACAAGGAGGAGAATCCATTTTTGATTGGAAAAGAACACATGTAAAGTCTGTCAGCTTTACTGATGACCATCGAAAATTTTTACAGAAGGCAAGATATTACCAACAGCGATTCCATGCTTTTGACGCTGATGGACTGACGGTAGAAACTTATCTAAAATCACTTGGCTATGATGCTGAATCTAAGGCGGACCAACAGCTGATCAATGAGGCAGAACTCACCGAGCTGCTCCCTGTCAGTCGAGTCAAACTGTCGAGTGGTCAGTCGCGCAAGCTGCTTATTGCAGCAGCTCTATTAAGTCGCCCCAAACTACTATTATTAGATAATCCATTTGTCGGACTCGATGAATCGAATCGCCAGTTAGTAAATCAGCTATTAGATAAAGTGGCTCAACAACAAGATATCACTATGCTTTTAGCTGGATTCTATACTCAGCTGCCTTCTTGTGTGAGTACAGAGATTAGGCTAACTAAGACAATGGCTGTCAAGATGCAGCCTGCCATAGGGAGACAACCATTGATGAATAGACAAGCCCATATAGATCAGAATATCATTAATTATTTTAAAGAAGTTAATCATTGGCCGTCATTTAAAACATGTTTAGCGTTGGATAAAGTCTCGATCGGCTACCCTGATAAACAGATTCTACAAGACCTTAGTCTGAGCATCGAAAAGGGTGAAAAATGGGCTGTACATGGACAGAACGGCGCTGGAAAGTCGACGCTGATTGGCCTAATTTCAGCTGATCATCCTCAAGCTTACCAAAATAGCTTGCTCCTATTTGATCAGCCGAGGGGAGCCGAGCAAAATATTTGGGATATAAAGCAGCAAATCGGCTTTCTTTCTTCAGAACTTCACGCCTACTTTCATGATCCAACATGGACCTGCTATGAAATTGTGAAGCAAGGATTCTATGTCACCATCTACAATCGACAACAGCTACCCCCAGAAAAAATGAGGATGATTGACTTACTGTTTGCTTATTTTCAGAAATCAGAGATCAAAAAGAAACGATTTAATCAATGTTCTGCGGGTGAACAGCGAGTGGTGCTCTTCATGAGAGCCATCATCAAAAACCCTCCCTTGCTCTTGTTGGATGAGCCATTTCAGTGCCTCGACCCTAAATTGGCTGCCAAAGCCAAGCACCTAATAGAAAGTGTGCTGACTTCACATCACACACTAATTTTCATCTCTCACTACCAGCATGAATTCCCGAATACGATAACTCATCACTACCATCTGACCGAACCAATCTGATATATGCAAAGTCCCCAATATCGTTCCCGAGAATAAGCTAATATCGCCAAGAATATAACGAACATAAAAGACGACAGATTTAAGTGTAAACATGAGCAGCATTTACCTAAAATCTGATCTCAATAAAAAGCGCTCTTTATTATGAAAACATTGAATATCGGTATACATTTGCACTCCGCTGGAAGAGTGGCAGAGCTGGTTTAATGCACCGGTCTTGAAAACCGACGTACCTTAACGGGTACCGGGGGTTCGAATCCCTCCTCTTCCGCTTGAAGACTTGCCTGATAGGCAGGTCTTTTTTTATTCAATCACAAGGCAGGATGATATATAGGAGCCACACGTCTTTCTTAAGAATGAATGTGGAGTTTGGCTGATTATTTATTATAGATCTGAGCCTAGCCAAATGATCAAGCAAATCGATCGATATCGTAGCTTTCGCTTACACAGCATCACTTGTAGACAAACATCAATATTGGAAAAGGATGGGAAGAAAGCAGGACCTATTAGGATATATGATCCTACTTATTATAGTAACTCGAGGAACTTACTAAAAAAATTGAAAGGATCCTATGCAAAAGAAGAGTGGTCGTAGAACAGTATATTGATCCATTGCTCAAGTTTTAGTTAACTCGCATCTCAGTAATTGAATGTAATGTACTTATAATTTATGCTTCAGAGTCTAATACATTGACAAGTTCATTAAGCTTCATCATGCACTCGATGGGAGTCATACTATTTATATCTACGGTTGTGATCATTTCTTTGAGCTTGCCCATTACGGGATCGCTCACTTCAAAAATACTCATCTGAAGATTTTCAGTCGGTTGTGGGACTTGCCTGACTTGATCACTAATCGACTCTTGATCTATGGATTTTGCTTCAAGTTGTTTCAGTATTTCATTAGCACGAGCCACAATGGATTTTGGCATACCAGCCATCTGCGCCACATGGATACCGAAACTATGATGGCTGCCTCCCTCAATAAGTTTTCGTAGAAAGATGACTTTATTGCCTAGCTCCTTTGTGGATACATTATAATTCCTGATACGAGAATGCGAATGAGCTAATTCATTTAGCTCGTGGTAGTGTGTGGCAAATAAAGTTTTGGGGTGCGCAGAGACATTATCATGGAGATACTCTGCCAATGACCAAGCGATCGAGATGCCGTCATAGGTGCTCGTCCCTCTGCCGATCTCATCTAATAATATGAGGCTGCGCTCAGATATGTTATTGATGATGCTGGCTGTCTCATTCATCTCCACCATAAAGGTGGATTCACCACTCGATATATTATCAGAAGCGCCGACGCGCGTGAAGAGTTTATCTATGTACCCGATGCTGGCTTTTTCTGCAGGTACGTACGAGCCCATCTGAGCCATCAAGGTGATAAGTGCTGTCTGTCTGAGGATAGCTGATTTACCAGACATGTTGGGACCAGTGATCATGATGATCTGCTGTCCTTCTGTATCCAGATATACGTCATTGGGGATATAGTCATCATCTATATTGAGCTGAGTCTCGATGACGGGGTGTCTGCCTGCTTTGATATCTATGATCAGACTTTCATTAATTATTGGCTTGCAGTATTGCCTTTCTCTGGCTAAAGAAGCGAAGCCTCTTAGGCAGTCTAACTTAGACAGCACTTGGGCATTAGCCTGCAGTGGGATGATGTACTCATAGATGTCTTCGATCAAGGCGTGATAGAGGCGTTCCTCTATGGCTTGGATTTTTTCTTCTGCACCTAATATCTTGGCTTCCAGCTGTTTTAGCTCATCAGTGATGTAGCGCTCAGCGTTGGTTAGAGTCTGCTTCCTGACCCAGTTATCTGGGATAAGTCCTTGATTTTTATATTTATTCGTTACTTCCAAGTAGTACCCGAATACATTATTAAACCCAATTTTCAGATTCGTGATGCCAGTTTTTTCTGCCTCGGCCGCCTGAATTTCAATCAAAATTTCTTTACTATTCTTGATGGTATTACGCAGATCGTCCAGCTCTCCATCCATACCATCCGCGATCACATTTCCTTTAATTAATAGAGTAGGGGGTTCCTCTACGAGTGTCTTAGAGATGGTCTCCTTTAGCTTTTGACAAAGGGAGATCTGATCAGCAAACTGCTGCAGCGTATCTGATTCTGATTGAGAAAGTAAGGCATGAATAGGCTCAGTGGCGATGATCGACTTAAGTAGCTGTTTGACCTCTCTCGGATTTATCCTTGCCAGGGCGACTTTGGATATAAGTCTCTCTAAATCACCGATTTCCTTGAGCTTACTTGAAATCAGCTGTTCTGAATCAATGTTGTGAGAAAAATACTCGACCACGTCCAATCGCTTTTGGATGGCGTGTACCTGTTTTAGCGGCATCACTACCCACTGCTTAAGTCGTCTGGCTCCCATAGGGGAGGTGGTGTGATCTATGACGTCAATAAGAGATATGCCTGTCTCATGATTACTGCGTAGCAATTCTAAATTCCTGATGGTAAATCGATCTAACCAAACAAAGGTATCATCTTGTAGCCTCGTGATCTTGTTGATGTGGGCATTAGATTTTTTCTCAGTTGATTTAATATAATGCAGACATGCACCTGCCGCTATTTGAGCTTCCTGCATGTGAGCTATGCCAAAACCTTTAAGATTAGTCACATGGAACTGGTCCTGCAATAACTGCTGCGCGTGATCCAGCGTATATGCCCATTCTGGTAAGGTGTAGAAATAGTAGCTGTCAGCATATTGAGACTCAAAAACAGCCTTGTAGCTTTTAGAGAATATGATCTCTGTCGGAGCAAAGCTCTGGATGATCTTGTCTAAGTGAGCCTTCTGTACCTCAGTAACGATGAACTCTCCGGTGGATATATCTAAAAGGGCTACACCGATACTGCCTGACTTAGTAAAATGAATTGAGGCGAGATAGTTATTGGATTTATGATCCAAGAGATTATCATCCAAGGTCAATCCAGGAGTGACAATGTCAGTGACGCCACGTTTGACAATCTTCTTCTCCTTGGATGGTTTCTCCAGCTGCTCGCAGACGGCGACTCGATAGCCAGCTTTCACCAGTTTCGGTAGGTAGACATCCTTAGAATGATACGGAAATCCAGCTAAGGGCACATCTGAACCTCCATTATTACGACTCGTTAAGACTATTCCTAGAATAGTAGCAGCTACTTCAGCATCTTCTCCAAAGGTCTCATAAAAATCGCCAACTCTAAAAAGTAGAATCGCATCGGGATGCTTTGCTTTCAATTGAAAGTATTGCTGCATCAGTGGAGTGACCTTGTTTTTTTTCGCTGTCTTGGCCGCGCTTTTTTTCAAATTTTATACTCAGTTAGTCAGTCACTAAAGGTATGACATCTGCCTCTTATATCAAGATTTTCTGTATATAACTTATAGACATCTTGTGGAGATTTGCCGAATGTGAGTTTCTCGACTTTGTATTTCTTTTAAATTATATTGCCCAAATCAATTAGATGGCAGAGAGCAATGGAAGTGAGACGACTTGGACGAATTGGCTGAGCTGAAGTTGTCAGATTTAGTATGACCTTGTAGGAAGAATTTCGACATGTGCACTGGGTGAAAAAGAAAGCTGCCAGGACTCCTCCTGACAGCTTATATAATTAATAACCAAAACTTGCGCATGACAAAGTTATAACATATTACGATAAAATTTAATATATAATGAACACTAATTCATATGTTTATATTTATATGTATAATTTATTGATTGTCATGTCGACACTATCACCATTTATGAAAGAATGTTATGAGTCGTTACATTTGCTTTGGTGAATCGCTATGTACTAAACGAATTACACACTTCTATTGAGCTTATCTTGTATTCAATAGCACAAAGTCAACAGATGCAAAATGTCAGAAACCTATGAAGGATAAATTCAACATATTATACGAGGACAATCATTTATTGATTATCAATAAACCGAACGGTGTGCTTTCTCAGGGAGACCATACTAAGGACCTAACAGTCATCGATTTTGGCAAGGATTATATCAAAGAAAAGTACCTTAAGCCGGGTGCGGTCTATTTGCATCCGGTCACGAGAATCGACCGACCTGTCAGTGGAGCCATCATACTGGCGCGCACCAGTAAGGCACTCACCCGTATGACAACTATGGTGAGAAATAGAGAGATCGTGAAGCACTACGTGGCTTTAGTCGATGGAGTACCAGAATTAGGTGAAGTAGAGCTGGAGGATTACTTAGTCAAGAACAATCAAAAAAATAAGGTCTCAGTCGTACGCGCGTATTCCTCTGGTGCGAAAATAGCCAAGCTATCATATCAAGTATTTAATTATCTGGATAAAGTAGCTGCGCTTAAAATAAATTTAAAGACGGGTAGACCGCATCAGATCAGGGTCCAGCTGGCAAATCGAGGACTTCCTATTGTTGGTGACGGTAAGTATGGGTATCGATCCACTGAAGATCATGACTACATATATCTACATTGTATTTCGCTATCATTTAATCATCCTGTCAAAAAGTCTCTCATGAAAGTCAAAGCCCCACTGCCAAAATTACCTCTATGGCAAAAGATATCCATCAAAGAATGGTAGCGACATAGACAATCAGCTGCGTAAAATTTTTAGTTCTCATAATCCTGAAAATGTTAAAAAATAACAGCAGTAAAAATGTTTCATTCTTTCAATAAATGGACTACTTTTGCAGCTGGTGAGGACTGTGCGGCCAGCTCCTTCTGAACTCCCCCAGGGTGGAAACACAGCAAGGGTAGGAGGTTGAGCGGTTCGGCATAGCTCTTCACCTTTTTTTATAATCCTCTCCATTAAGATACTACCCATTCCATTCATTATTTACTTAACTGAAATAATCAAACCATGAGATTTTTTATTGATACAGCTTCATTAGATCAGATCAGTGAGGCACACGACCTGGGTATCTTAGATGGTGTAACGACTAATCCATCTCTGATGGCTAAAGAAGGCATCAGTGGACATGACAATATCATGAATCACTATAAGAAGATTTGCGAATTAGTAGACGGCGATGTCAGTGCAGAAGTCATCAGTACTGATTTTGATGGTATAATCAGCGAGGGTAAGGTCTTAGCTGAACTTGCGCCAAATATCGTAGTCAAAGTTCCCATGATTAAAGAAGGTATCAAGGCCATTAGGTGGTTTTCTGATAACGGCATCAAGACTAACTGCACACTTGTCTTTTCAGCGGGGCAAGCGATTTTAGCTGCTAAGGCAGGAGCTACATACATCTCACCATTTTTAGGTAGGATAGACGATATCAATTGGGAGGGCATGGACCTGATCAGAGATATTGCAGAAATATATGCGATACAAGGATTCGAGACTGAAATATTAGCAGCCTCTATCAGAAACTCTAAGCACATTGTGCAAGCAGCTAGGTCTGGTGCTGATATTTGCACCTGTCCACTTTCATCTATACTCGGTCTGCTGAAGCACCCATTAACTGATATTGGATTAGAAAAATTTTTAGCTGACTATGCCTCCTCTAATAGCTAATATTTGAGCTGAGCACGACCTAATTTTATCAGACCATAATTTTTATGGCATGTTGGATAGATATGCATGAGACTTTATGTCCCTGATAATAAGTCATGGAGACAGAAGCGGCTGAGTGTAAGTTATATAACTCTACAGTAGTTCGTTCTCAGCAGTTAGGACACGGGATAGGACCAAATCATGTCACGCGGAATCTTTAGTTTAAAACTAAACATTTCAAGTGATGCAACGGCTCGGGTGCTTACAATCCTTAAAAAGATTCATACGCCAAAAAGGTATTTAGTAGTCGCTGAGCATAGCTATAAAACTGCTGTTAGTCTAAAGTAGCGCTATCACCCGCTCGATGAGTTGTTTGACGTGAGGCTGCGTGTCGTGAGCAAATTCGCCAGTCGCTCTATTCGCCAGTACCACGCTGAAGGATATCGATTGATGACCTAAGAGCTTAGCTAATCCATAGATTCCATTTGTTTCCATTTCAAAGTTGGTCAGCTTGTGATCATCGTATGTTAAGCCGACAAGTTTCTCAAAGAAGGCGTCAGTATATAGATGTTTTAGTCTAATACTTCTTGCCTGAGGACCATAGAATCCAGCCATGGTCATGGTCAAGACAGGAAGAAAATTGCCGAGTGTTGCAGCGCTAATAGCCAAGTCAGGCTTAACTATCTGATAGCTAAAGTCACTGGGTAGCCACATACTTAAAAGCTTGCGCAGTCCAGCTTCATCTTCATCTTCTTGATACCGGTAGAAGCGCATCAGCCCATCGAATCCGATTGAATATGAAGTGTATAAATGGCTGCCTATGGCGACATCTGATTGAATGCATCCGGTGGTGCCGATCCTTATAAATTTGAGCGTGGTCAGCTCTGGTTTGATTTGCCTTGTCTCGAAGTCTATGTTAAATAATGCGTCTAATTCGTTGATTACGATGTCGATATTGTCTGTGCCAATGCCAGTAGATATAACCGTCAAAGCCTTTGCACCAATCCGCCCGGTGACGGTTTTAAACTCTCGATTTTGCTTGGTGACGTAGATCTCGTCAAAGTGCATTGACACATCATCAACCCTGCCGGGATCGCCGACCGTGATGATCGTAGATACAACATCTTCTTTTTTTAAATGTAGGTGGTAAATACTTCCATCTTCATTTGTGATCAATTCGGAGGGTGACAGTGTTGTAGCTCTTGACATTTAATATATTAGCGTTGCAAATGAAATCAAAAATGAATAAAATTTATCACTTAAGTACATGCTCTACTTGCCAAAGAATTATCGGCGAAGTAGGGGATGTTTCAGGATTCGAGCTTATAGATATAAAGGAGCAATCAATAGCAGCAGCTGATCTAGATATGGCTGCTGAGCAGTTAGGTAGTTATGAGTCCGTATTCAGCAAGCGAGCGATGAAATATAGATCTATGGGGCTCAACGAAATGGACTTGACTGAGGATGATTATCGGAGATATATATTGGAGGAATACACCTTTTTGAAGCGACCCTTATTTATAATTGATGGCCGCGCTTATGCTGGTAATAGTAAAAAGCTTGTCGCCAGTATCAAAGAAGCCCTTAGCGCATGACGGATGATGCCAAGCAAATTATAGGCTTCTTCAAAGGATTGCAAGATGAAATATGCTCAGGCTTAGAGTCGCTGGATCAGGGCAACTACTTCAGGGAGGATCTTTGGGACCGAGATGGCGGTGGGGGTGGTCGGACTCGTATCTTTACCGGCGACATCATCGAGAAGGGAGGGGTCAATTTTTCAGCGGTTCACGGCCCTATGCCAGAAAAAATTGCTGCCGCGCTGAAGGTCCCAGCCAATGATTTTTTAGCGACGGGGGTATCCATCGTTCTGCATCCGGCTAATCCATTTGTGCCCATTATTCACATGAATGTCAGATACTTTGAAACGAGTGTGGGTAAGTGGTGGTTTGGTGGAGGTATTGACTTGACTCCACACTATGTGATAGCTGACGATGCCCGCTACTTTCACCAGGCGCTGAAAGATACTTGTGACAAACATGACCTGAGCTACTATCCAGCTTATAAAAGATGGGCTGACGATTATTTCTTCATTAAGCACAGGGATGAGACACGTGGTATTGGGGGAATCTTCTTTGATCGGCTGAGCTCCGATGATCCTATGGATAGAATGGATGTATTTTCCTTTGTACGGGATGTCGGCCAAACCTTTCTACCTACTTATCTTGAATTAGCAAATCGTAATCGGCATAAGGCATATACAGAGACACATCAACTGTGGCAGCGGCTGCGCAGGGGCCGATATGTTGAGTTTAATTTGGTGTGGGATAGAGGGACTAAGTTCGGCCTGGATACGAATGGCCGAACGGAATCGATCTTAATGAGTCTACCACCTATGGCAAGCTGGGAGTATGATCATCAAGTAATCACGGGATCTCCTGAAGCATATACTCTTCAGCAGTTAGTGAAGGATATCGATTGGGTCAGTCACAAAACAAAATAATGGGCGTGGTGGTGACACGATTGCTTTGATTGCCAGCTCTATCCTTAATAAATATATCTAAGGTCAAGGTGTCTCGCGGAAAGTCAGGGGGCGACTCGCATGGTGGTATATTATCCGGAAAGAGGCAGCAAGTGGTAAAAAGTCGTAAGGTAATTTCTCCGCTGATGCCTTTAGAAGCGCCTTGTTCTGGTACTTCTGGGGCCTTGAATGCATCATATCGACTGCCTGTACGATTGTCTATGATAAAGATATTTTGATCAAATACATCGGCATCAAAGCCGATATCTCCATCTCCATCAGTAAAGCTGAACCTAACGAAAGTAGAGTCAGTATTAAGAGAATTTTGCACCATTGTACTATTAGAAAAACCGATAAAGCTTATCTCAGGAATATCGGAAAATTCAGGTGCTTTCACACATGATCCGAGTATGATGCTTATTAGGCTGAACAGGTATATATTTATGCTTTTTAACAAGGCTAACCGTTTTCTCAATAGTTAAATGAATATAAATCAAAAAAGATCTCAGCTTTTCAATCAGTTACAAGATAGCGAAATAGACCTTAGCTCGCTGTGCTTCGATATATATGACTATCAGAAAACTTACAACCACTTGTATCGTGCCTATCTCCAGGCTGTGAATCGGTCTGATATAAAGCCTTCTTCAATACAAGACATTCCCTGCCTGCCCATCCAGTTTTTCAAAACCCACAGCATAAAGTCAGGTGCGTGGTCAGAAGAGAGAATATTTCTCAGTAGCGGTACTGGAGGTCTACAGTCGAAGCACTTAGTCAGAGATGTTACCTTCTATAGACATCATGCTCAGCGTATCTTTGAAGACGAAGTTGGGGCACTGAGTGATTACTGCTTCTTAGCTCTACTGCCTGGATATTTAGAGCGTACTGGCTCATCACTGATTGAGATGGTAGACCACTTTATTAACGCCTCTGGTCATGCCGATAACGGTTTTTACCTAAGAGATTATGATACATTAGCTAGCACATTAGATAGGTTGAATCGCGCAGGCGAGAAGGTTATTCTATTCGGAGTGTCATTCGCTCTTATAGATTTTATAGACCAGTACCGGCCCGATATGAGCCATACCATCATAATGGAGACAGGAGGAATGAAGTCGAGTCACAAGGCCTATACTAAACAGGATATTCTTATGCAGCTGCAAGAAAATACGAACGCGAGACATATCTACTCTGAATACGGTATGACTGAGTTATTATCACAAGCCTATGCTAAAGATGCATTACATTTTCACATGCCTCGATCTATGTCAGTCGATATCAAAGAGATCACCGATCCGTTCACATCTTGTGCCGTAGGTAAGTCAGGACAAATTAATATTATTGACTTAGCTAACATCGATACGTGCAGCTTCATTCAGACTCAGGACATTGGCCGCATAGATCTTAATGGAAGATTAGAGCTGATGGGACGCTTGGATCAGTCGGATATCCGTGGCTGTAATTTATTACTGGAAGAATAAGAATAGCTGTATACTTATTAGGCATGTTCAGTAGTAGTAAATAAATTCAGAAGTAAGAGAACTGTTGGTCAAGCTGATATGACTTTAGCACTTTT
>ENA-ORXM01000137-ORXM01000137.1-marine-metagenome-genome-assembly--contig:-NODE-137-length-140077-cov-6.377200_pt1 | contig 140077 bp, 138 predicted proteins | sample MGYA00237867_ERZ511480 | MGnify/ENA primary metagenome ERZ511480 (study PRJEB26309, sample SAMN06266103) | marine metagenome | isolation source: Algal blade | place: United Kingdom:Sidmouth, United...
ATGAACATGTTCGGGAACTCTGGAAGTGTCATCCCGACGTAGGCGCGGGCTCCGTCACGAGCCCACAACTTCTCGAGTGACATGCCGTTGCGGCCCGTGTAGGGCACGGGCCAGAGGTACTCGGCCACCTTGAACCCTGCGCCGAGGACGATCATGTCGACAGAGCGCTCGATTTCGTTGCCGGTCTTCGGGTCGATCGAGACGATGCCGGTCGGTGTGATGCGCTCGATGCCATCGGTGACGAGTTCGACGTTGTCTTTGACCAAGGCGTCGTACCAACCGTTGTCGATGATCAGGCGGCGAGCCAGCGGCGGATACGACGGCACGAGCTTGGCGAAGAGCTCGTCGTCGTCGCCGACCTTGCTGCGGATGAACTCGGTGAGCCGGGCTTCGAACTTGGCGTTGCGCTCGTTGACCCTTCCCCCGGCAGCAATCCACTCGGGGTCCATCACCTGCAGGCTCTGCATCTGCATCTGTGCCACATAGCTGGCGAAGATGAACCAGTTCCAGTAGCCAGGCATCGAGTCGAACAGCCACCGCTCCTCCGCCGGCATCTGATTTCGATAGCCGACCACCGGGGTCACCCAGTTCGCCGTTCGCTGGTAGACGTTGAGTTGCGCCGCTGCCTCAGCCAAGTTGGGCATCAGCTGGGCACCGGAGGAACCTGTGCCGATGAGGGCGATGTCGAGGCCGTTGTAGTCGACCGAGTGATCCCACTCGGTCGTGTGGAACATGTGGCCCTCGAAGGACTCGATCCCTTCGATGTCTGGCAGGTTCGGCTTGTTGAACAACCCGGCGCAACTGATCACCGCATTGGTCTGGATCGAGGCGACGCCATCGGGCCCCACCAGCTCGAGATCCCAGCGCTTGGACGTCTCGTTCCAGGTCGCATCGGCTACGGCGGTGTCGTAGCTGATCTTCGAAGCGAGGTCGTACTCGTCGATGATCATCGCGACGTACTCCGCCAGCTCGGCTTGCGTGGCGAAGTAGCTCTTCCACGGGTACTGCTTGATGAACCGAAACTGGTAGATCGCCGACGGGATGTCGACCCTGGCCTCGGGATAGTCGTTGGTGAACCACGTACCGCCGGCCGCTGGGTTTCGTTCGATGATTCGGTACGGGATACCCAGGCGGTCGAGCTGGATTCCCATGACGAGGCCGCTGAATCCGGCGCCGACGATCGTGACGTGGAAGTCATCGACCCTTTCAGGCCGCCCGTTGGTCCAGTCGATGTTGCGGGGAAAGTCCTCGAACGCGAGATCTTCGTAGCTGAACGCCAGCTCGGTCTCCGTCGGCGCTTCGCCGGTGAACAACGTGATGAGATCTGCGGTTTCCAAACGGGTCGGGTGTGGACGGACGCCTTGGTCACTGTCAGGACCGAGACGCTGGGAGAAGTACTCGGTGGCGATGGTCCGCAGCTCGTCGTGGTGCTGGCGGTGCAGCACATAAGCCGTGAGCGCACCTCCCTGCGCTGGCACTTGCTTCACCTCCATGGCGGCCAGACGAGGATCGTTCGTCTGGTGGTAGAGAGCGATCCGCAAGGCGTTCAGGTTGGCCGCCTCCAACGCTCGCTCGACGAAACCTGCGTCCACAACGGCGCTCGCTCGGTCCGCTCCCATCAACCGGCCGCCTTCTCAGCAGTTGCCGCAGTGCTCAAAGCAAAGTCGCCGGCGTCGATCTCGGTCCCCGGCTTCTCGATGTGGGTGTGACCGGGGCCGTCGACCGGTGCGGCCTTGCGGGACTTGACCATGTCCGGATTCGCGACGGCGACGCCAGGAAGCATGTGCTCCTTGGTCGACAAGTCTTCCAACTCGATGGCTCCGCTTATCACGTCTTGCTTCCACTGCTGGTGGGCAGGTTCCATCTCGTGGAACTCCGGCATCACCTCTTCAGCAAAGAGTTTCAGGCTCGACAGGATGTCTTCATGGGTGTTCATGCCGGCTTGGTTGAGCAAGATCATCTGGTCGACGTGCGTCGCTGCATACTCCCGCAACTTGTTGCGCAACGTCTCGGGTGAGCCAACGAGTCCGTTCTCCATCGCAGCTTCGGCCTTGGATCCCTGCTTCCAGTCCTGATACTCGGCCCACAGGTCGACCGTGCCAGGCTCGTAGGTGTTCTTTCCGTTGTACTCGAGGCAGAAGATGAAGAACGTCCAACCGTCAGCCTTTGCCCTGGCTTCCTCGTCGGTCGGCGCGCACATGAAGCCAGCCACCATGGCAATGTTGGGGTTCGGCTCGTAGGCGGCCAAGCGTTCCTGCTCGTGAACAAAGAGGTTGTAGTAGCGATTGACCCAAGCTCGAGCGCCATCGGGGGTCGCAAAGTTGAACCCCAGAGCGCCGATGCCACGCCGAGCAGCCATCTCGATGGTGTTGTAATTCGAGCACGCCACCCAGATCGGAGGCCCTGGCTTCTGATAGGGCTTCGGCAAGATGTTGCGGGCCGGCCAGTCCCAAAACTCTCCGTCGAAGGCGACATTGTCGTCGGTGAAGCACGGGACGATCGCCCGAATCGCTTCCTCCCACATGTTCCGCTTCGACCGAACGCGAGCCTTGAACGGATGTAACTCGGTCGGGCCCGCTCCTTCACCGGTACCGAACTCGCAACGACCACCGCTGAGCAGATCCAGGGTGGCGATCTGCTCGGCCACCCGAATCGGATGGTTGGTCGGCAACTGGAACACCCCATGTCCCAGGCGGATCTGTTCGGTGCGCTGGCTGGCGGCGCTCAGAAAATGGCCGGGAGCAGATGCGTGGCTGTACTCCTCGAGGAAGTGGTGCTCGACCTGCCACGCATAGTCGTAACCGAGCTGATCGGCGAGTTCGATTTGCTGGAGCGCCTGCTGATATTGGTCATACTCGCTGAGTTCGTGCCATGGACGCGGGATTTGGTGCTCGTAGAACAGGCCGAACTTCATGATGGTTCCTCTGACTGGTAGGGGTAGCTCAAGGGTGATCAATGTGCGGCCACAAATCCAATGAATGTTCAGGATGAGACATCATTCACCCGAGTGATACTCTCCAATCTCCATGGACCTGCCGAACCTCGCCCGAATCGACCTCAACCTCCTGCTGGTACTCGATGCGCTCCTCATCGAACGCCACGTGACTCGAGCCGGAGAACGAGCCGGGCTGTCGCAGCCAGCAACATCGAACGCTCTCAAACGACTCCGGCTCCTCCTCGACGACCCGTTGTTGGTCCGCACCGGTAACACGATGGAGCTGACCGAGCGCGCCCGTCAGCTCCAAACCGACCTCAGGCCTGCTCTGGAGGCGCTTCACCGAGCCCTCGACACACCCGATCCGTTCGACCCATCTACCTGCGATGCCGTCGTCAAAGTTGCCACGACCGACCACGTCATGTTGCGCGTGTTGCCCGGACTCCAGAGGCAGCTTTCGGCAGTGGCGCCGTCGATTCGACTCGCCTTCCAGACTCTCGGCACAATTGACGGCCCAGAGCTGCTTCGCCGCAATGATTTGGACCTGCTCATTGGCGTCTACCGCCGCCTCGATCCGGCGCTCCGACGTGCGCGGTGTTTCGCCGAGGACACCGTTGCGCTCATGCGCAGCGGGCACCCGGTACTCCACGACGCTCCGCTGGCCGATGACCACCTCACTGAGCAACAGCTCTTCGCCCACCAGCATCTGCGCATCGCGCCAACTCGCGAGGACCCGGGTGCAATTGCACGCGCCATCGGTCCACGGTCAACGGCTCGCAATATTGCTCTGACAGTGCCCAACTACCTGCCAGCCCCTTACGTGGTGGCCGAGACCGACCTGATCGCTGTGTTGTCACGCAGCGTGGCTGAGTGTTTCGCCAAGCAACTCGATCTCGTCGTACGGCCAATAGCGATCGACCTACCTCTGCAGGAGTTCGACGTGATCTGGCATCCCCGGCACGACGACACGCCGCATGTGCAATGGTTCATCTCGACCCTGCAAAAGGTCGCCTGAACGGCACCGTTGGGGCAATCGTCTGGCCCCTTCTGCCCACCAGATCGTCCCACGCTCGATGGCTCGCCTCGAAACGCTCTCGGGTGCAGACATTCTCCGAGTGAGCATCGAGAAGGTCGACCTGGTCAATGACATCACGTCGGTCGACGTCCGCTACCGGCTGGTCGCTCGTGCTTCGGGACTCGCTTCAGCATCGAGTCGATCGCAAGGACATCCCCGATGCCTCACAACTGACCGAGATGGTCAGTGTCTTGTCTCGCCGGCTCGCAGCCCTCGACATCGAGAACGCCGTGCGCTTCATCCTCGCTGGCATTCGCGAGCTCATCGACACCGACTGACTCAGCGAGCAGAGAACTATGGTCCGGCGATGGACGATGCTGTTGTACGCCAAGGCCACCAACGTGCGCTCGAGTACCTCGCGAGTGGTGGTTCGATCGCTCCCCCTGCATCGGCGATCGACGCGCTTGCGAAACTCACCGGCCCCTTTGGTGACGCGTCACGCCCTGGAGCTGAGACCATCGATCTCCTCGGCTCGATCGGCTCGCCGGCCACCGTGCGATCCAATGGTCCCCGGTACTTCGGCTTCGTCACCGGTGGTGCACAGCCCGTTGCCATCGCGGCTGCTGCGATTGCCTCAGCATGGGACCAGAACGGTGCGCTTCCCGCCATGTCGCCAACGGCTTCCGCCCTCGACGAGACCGCAGCTCGCTGGATGACCGATGCACTCACTCTGCCGCCAACCGCAACAGGTGTGTTCTGCGGTGGAGCGAGTGAAGCAAACCTCATTGGCCTCATCGCGGCCCGAGACGCAATACTGCACCGAATTGGCTGGGATGTTCCCGGTCAGGGTTTGGCTGGCGCACCTGCGGTCACCGTTGTCACCGGGGCGGAGGTCCACGTCTCTGCCACGAAGGCGGTGGCACTTGCCGGTCTGGGCAGGGATCGCATCGAAGTGCTCCCGACCGACCGTCAAGGCCGGGTCGACCCTGCTGGTCTCGCCTCAACCCTCGCCGCTGTCGACGGCCCCACGATCATGATTCTCCAAGCAGGGAACGTGAACACCGGCCACAGCGACCCGTTCGCCGACATCATCCCTGTCGCCAAGGCGGCGGGCGTTTGGACTCACGTCGACGGTGCGTTCGGACTGTGGGCGGCAGCATCGCCGTCACGTCGAGAGCTCGTCGCCGGCGTGGAAGGGGCCGACTCGTGGGCCGTCGATGCCCACAAGTGGTTGAACGTCAACTACGACGCAGCACTTGCGATCGTCGCTGATCCAACAGCGCTCACCCGCTCGATGCGAGCCGATGCTGCCTACCTGCCAGACATCGGCGGGCGAGCCCCAATGCACCTCGGTCTCCAGATGTCCCAGCGGGCGAGAGGCATCGAGACCTGGGCTGCCCTACGCACGCTTGGACGCACTGGAGTTGCCGACCTCGTCGATCGTTGCTGCGACCTCGCCAGCCAGTTCGCTGAGCTACTCGCGATCGCTGGCGCCGAGATTCTGCACGACGTTGTTCTCAACCAGGTGCTGGTCTCGTTCGGGACCGATGCAATGACCGATCGGGTGATCACTGCGGTGCAAGCCGAGGGCACCTGCTGGGCTGGCGGAACGACCTGGCACGGCAGAAAAGCCATGCGTTTGAGTATCTCCGGCTGGGAGACAACAGCTCACGACATCGAGCAGAGCGCGGCAGCAATCATCGATTGCTGGTCCGAGCTCGAGTCGTGAACGCCTGACGTCAGCTGGACGCTGACTCACAGCGCTACGACCATCTTGCCGGTATTGGCTCCGGCGAGCAGACCAATGAACGCTTCGCCGGCGTTCTCGATTCCGTGCATGACGGTCTCTTCAGCCTTGATCGTGCCGTCGGCCAGCCAGCCTCCGACCTCACGGACGAAGTCGTCGCGCATGTCCGAGTGATCGCTGACGATGAAGCCTCGCATGTTGATGCGCTTGCCGATGGCGAGCGTGAGATTGGTCGGGCCGGGCGATGGCTCGGTGTTGTTGTACATCGAGATCGCACCACACATCGCCACTCGGCCGTGCACATTCATGGCGTGCAACGCTGCTTCGAGATGATCGCCACCGACGTTGTCGAAGTACACATCGATGCCGTTCGGGGCAGCAGCGAACAGTTGCTTGGCAACAGGGCCGGACTTGTAGTTGAAGGCCGTGTCGTAACCGAGCTCGTCAGTGAGCCACGCCACCTTCTCGTCAGATCCAGCCGATCCAATGACCAGCGAAGCACCCTTCAACTTTGCGAGTTGGCCAACCAGTGAACCGACGGCGCCAGCGGCACCCGACACGAAGACGGCGTCGCCTTCTTTGAACGAAGCCACGTCGAGGAGCCCGGCGTACGCCGTCATGCCTGGCATTCCGAGCACACCGAGATTGGCCGAAAGTGAGACACCATCAACGTTGGCCGCAGGCTGCGACTGCGATGCTGGCAAGACGGCGATCTCGCGCCAGCCCAGGCCATGGACGACGTGGTCGCCAACAGCGACGTCGGGCGAGTTCGATTCGATCACTTCGCCAACCGCTCCACCGGCGAGAGGTTCACCGATCTGGAACGGCGGCACGTAGGACTTCACGTCGTTCATCCGGCCCCGCATGTACGGATCGACCGACATGAAGCGGTTGGCAACAACGATCTCGCCATCCTGTGCAGTCGGCACCTCGGCTTCGACCACTTCGAAGTTGGCCGAGACCGGGGCTCCATTCGGACGGGAGGCAAGGTTGACGTGGCGTGCGCTGCGGGTCATTGCCTGACTCTATCTAGACACCCTGGTTTGGAAGAAGTCTCGCCTTGCCTCGTCGCGCTACGTCGCCACCGACAATCGTGGCAACACACGCACCGGCTCCCCGGGCGACGATCTCTTGCTCGGCCTCGTGAGCCTCGGTGTCCAGGGCCAAGACGGCTACGTTCGCCTGTCGGCCGGGCTCGAGAGCTCCGACCCGGAACTCGCCCACGTCCATCCCGATGGCCTTGGCCCCGTCGATGGTCGCAGCTCGAAGCAGACGGTGTGCAAGATCGGTCTTGGTGTAGCCCTGGCGAGTCGCAATGTCGTGCAACGCCTTGAGGTCTTCGAGCAGGTCAAGGCTTGGTGACGACGACAGCGAGTCGGTCCCGATACAGATGTGGTTGCCCTCGGCGAGATAGTCCGCCACGGGGGCCTCGTCGAGCCCGATGGTGGCGTTGGACCGAGGGCACAACGCCACAGCGGTGCCGGTGTCCCTGAGCAGCTTCCGGTCATCAGACCCGAGATAGATGCCGTGAGCGACGTGGCAGCCATCGCCGAGGAGTCCGAGCTCGAAGGCGAACTCGCCAGCGCTCTTCCCCACTCCCCCGTTCGTGAGGATCTCGAAGTCACGGCCAAAGGTGGCAACGAAGTCAGCAAGCGGACCGGTGCCAGTCCGGTAGTAGTCATCCTCGAACGTCGACTCGCCGAGGTGGGTGTGCACCCGAAGGCCGAGCGCTCGACCGATCTCAGCAACATCAGCGAGCACAGCGGTATCGATGCTGTACGGGGCATGGGGAGAGACACCGACCCTGAAGCCAGCGTCGAGCAGAGGAGCGAACGCATCGAGCGAATCGAGAAACACCGATCGCTCCGACTGGGCCCATTGCTCGGCAGTGTGACCAAGCGTCTCGAAGAAGCTGATGCCCGACAGCCCCGCTCGCGGCAAAGCGTCGACAGCTCCAAGGTCGGTACAGATGTCCGCGATTGTGGTTGTGCCTTGCCTCAGCGCTTCGGAAGCACCGGCGATCGCAGCGGCGGACCAGTCTTCGCTCTCGTGGATCGAGTCGTACATGTCATCGAAGGCCACCGACCAGGCCTCGAAGTCTGCATGAACCGCTTGGCCGAGCTCGGCCATGCCGTGGTACTGGAGGTGTGCATGAGCGTTGACCAGCCCGGGCATGAGCACACCGTCCCAGCGAGTCTCCTGGCTCGGTGCGACAACGTCCATGACGTGGTCTCGAGAGCCGACCACCAGGATCTTCCCGTCTTGTACTGCAACAGCCCCGTTGTCGAGCGCGGGTGACACAACGGGGACAACAACATCGGCGCTGTGAACGGTGATCTGGTCGGTCTCGGTGGCGCTCATAGCTCAGTTGGTACGCCATGAAGACGCGTCGAGTTCCTGCGCCGCTGTTGGTGTGTCGATGGCGATGCCTTTGCGCGCCAGCGCTGCGCGTGCTGTCGCGTTGGCGACGTCAGGAGGCACGTCGTAGACACCAGGGCGGAGGCCAGCCCCCTTTTCAGCGAGGTGGTGCACGGCACGGCATTGCACAGCGAGCGACAGATCCATGATCTCGATCGGGTTGCCCTCACCAGCGGTGATGTTCGAGCAGTGCCCGTCAGCAACCAAGAACACGGATCGGTCGCCGTCGAGATGTACCTCGCGCACATGTGGACGAACCTCGTCGCCGAGTCTGACCGAGGGATCACCGGTCAGATCGATTTCTGGCGGGCCTTCTCCGCCGACGGCCATCAGAGCGCCGTCCTTCATCAGCTGCGCTTCTGCAGCCGTGAGGCTGTAACCGACACCGGTAGCAGTGATGAACACGTCGCCGCTCAGGCACGCTTCGCGCAGCGGTTGCACGAGGTAGCCATCGTGCACGGCCTTGAGCGCCTTGATGGGATCGATCTCGGTGATCGTGACGCGTGCTCCGAGGCCATGGGCTGCCCCAGCGATGCCGGAACCGACGAGTCCGTAACCAACGACCACCACTTCCTTGCCTTGAAGCTGGGTGTTGGTCGCGTCGATCACGCTCATGACCACGGACTGGCCAGTGCCGTAGACGTTGTCGAACAATTGCTTTGCATCGCAATCGTTCACTGCCAAACACGGCACCTCGAGAGCGCCCTCGTCGGCCATCACTCGCAACGGTCGGACGCCGCTGGTGGTCTCTTCAGCAACGCCGACCAGCGTGGGGAGCATGTCTCGTCGGCTCGTGTGAATGATCCGAGTCGCGACCGCTCCATCATCGATCAAAAACTCGATGCCCCAGTCGATGAACCGATCGAGTAGCAGAACATCGGTTGCTTCATCGGCGTCTGATCGGGCAAACACGGCAATGCCCTTCGAAGCCAACGCTGCTGCCTCGGAGTCACGCGTACTTGCCGCATCGGCGTAGACGGCAACGTCTGCTCCTGCCTCGCTGAGCGTGAGAGCCAGCACGGCGGTTTTGGGTTCGAGCGCCAACACGATGCCGACGCGACGACCGGCGAGCGCGCCCGACTCGAGAAGGTCTTGACCTGCTTCGAACAGCGCGGGCATGAACTGCTTGGCCCATTCGATACGGCTGAGCCCCTCTGCGGCTGACCCTGGCGAAACGATGTTTTCCGTCACGGTCAGATCCATTCCTGCATCGTGTCGAACTGGTCATCGGCGAGCGAGTCGAGGATGACGCCTTCGGATGCAAGCCTTGCTCGGGCGATCTCTTCGTCGAGCCGGCGAGGCAGCACGTGAACCCCCGGCGCGTAGTCACCAACGACCAGTTCGTGGCTTGACAGCCCCTGCACAGCGAACGACAGATCCATGATCTCGATGGGGTGACCAAGCCCGCCTGCGATGTTCACGAGTGCGCCGGCGGCCAACACGTTGATCTGCTTGCCGCCTCGCCAGTCAAAGCACGACACGCCCTCGCGAACGGTCCGGACCCCGGATGACTCCTGGTGCAAGGCCGCAACATCGATCTCGAGATCATGGTGTCCAGCATTCGCCAAAACCGCGTTCGGTTTGAGGTGACCAAAGTGCGTCGAGCCGACCGCCCGCATTCCGCCCGTCGCGGTGATGACAAGGTCGGCATCAGCGATCGCGTCAGCGATGGGAGCGACCTCATGACCTTCCATGAACGCGTCCAATGACCGGATGGGGTCGACCTCGACCACGACAGCGCGACCCCCGAGCGCACGGACATAGTTGGCAATCCCACGGCCGACCCAGCCGTAGCCGATCACCGCCACTCGCTTGCCAGCCATCAAGAAGTTGGTGAGAGCAAGCACGGCCTGGACCGTCGACTGACCCGTGCCGTAACGATTGTCGAACATGTATTTGCAAGCGGCATCGTTTGCAGCCATCACCGGAAAGGGCAAGCGTCCGGCGTCGTGGAGTGCATGCAACCTGGCCACTCCGGTCGTGGTCTCCTCCGAGACACCTCGAAGCTCCTCGAACAACGCGGGCCGGTGCTTCGCCATCCGTAACGTCAGCTCGGCTCCGTCATCGATGATGTACTCAGGTTTGGTGTCGGCCACTGACAGGAGATCTTTCTCCCACTGTTCGTAGGCGCTGCCCCGCGACGAGTGGACCTCGATGCCCATGTCGACGAGGCCAGCAGCTACGTCGTCTCTGGTGGACTGCGGGTTGCTCCCAGCGACAACGACCCGGGCCCCCGCATCGGCAAGAACCGTGGCCAGAAATGCGGTTTTCGCCTCGAGATGGACAACCAGTGCGACTCGCACCCCATCGAAGGAACCATCGCCCAATCGTTTGCGAAGGAGCCCGTTCAGGACCGGAGCGTTCCGGCTGGCCCACGCAATGGCTTGGCGACCAGCAGGCGCCAACGAAGGATCGGCGATCGTCGAGCGATCTGCTTCGGCACTCATGCTGCTAGCGATTCCGCAGATAGCGATGGAAGAGCGATCCGTCTTCGTGCAGTGTTCGCTCGAGGCGAAGGTCACGGAGCGCTCCTTTGTTGCTGTGGGCGATGATGCGAGGGCTTTCGCCTCCGAGCAAGAACGGAGCAACCGTCAAACACAGTTCATCGACGAGGTCAGCGTCGACGAAGGCGCCATTCAGCGTTGGGCCTCCTTCGAGCAGCACCGTTGTCGCTCCCCCAGCGCCGAGTTGCTTCAAGGCTGCCAGAAGATCGACATCGTCGTCCCCTGCCATGATGATGTCGGCCACAGACGCCAGTTCATTGCGTGCTGACTCGTCAGAGTTGGTCGTTGTGATGATCAGCGGCCGGGCGTCGGTGTCGAACACTTGGTGCTGGGGATCGATGCTCAGACTTCGAGTGACGATCGCGAGCCGTGGTCTCGGCTGTTGGCCACGCGCTGAACGGGTGGCCTGGATCGCTTCTGGTGTTTTCGGAGCGGTGTAGTCCTCGGCGATCACGGTGCCGGATGCAACGATGATCACGTCAGGTATCGATCGCAAGGCGGCGAACACTGCCCTGTCCCCATCACCGCCGAGGCCGCCGGACGTCCCGTCGATGCTGATTCCCCCGTCGGCGCTCGAGATCATGTTGCACATGACCCACGGACGCTCGCCGATCGAATCTCGAACATCGGCTGGATACACCGTTTGGACATCGACGCTGTCCAGCGCCACCGGGAAGAGTTGCTGCATGCGACGACCCTAGCGAGGCACGAACTATCCGATCAGCGCGTCGACGATGACATCGCTGGGTCGAGGCTCGTCGACCAACTCGACCTGGAGTCGCTGCAGGATGCCGAGTTGTACAGCAGGAACGCCAGAGAATTCGTCAGCCGGTTTCGACAATGTGACGCTCACGTCGACACCGCGATTGGCCAGGTGCCGAGCGGCAACGAGGCCCCCGCCACCGTTCCGGCCCGCCCCAGCAAGCACGGTGACAGAGCCGGGCCGGTACAGATCGAGCACGAGCTGGGCGAGGTTCCGTCCGGCGTTCTCCATCATCTGAACAAGGGAGATCCCGAGGTCTTCGATCATCACCCGATCGACCTCGATCATGTCGGTCTCTGTGAGCCATCCAACGTCGTCGGACCCGACGACTTCGTGATCTGGAGCGGGCATGTTCATCCTCGGTTGTCTCTACTCCACCGGCGAACCCTGCAGATCAGACCGTGCGGCCCAAGAAGGCTGCGAGCTGGTCGGCATTACATGCACCATCAGCACTCTGCTGCTCTGCCAAGAATGGTCCAGCGCCATCGGCCTCGGCACGGAAGCCGGGCTGGACCATCTGACGGGCCTGCGCCAAGATTCCTGCGGCGAGCTCCGGGGCGATGTCTGTCGACTGACCGGTTGCCTTGGCGATGTCCCAGCCGTGGGTGAAGGTATCGGTCATGGCCAGGCCCATCACCGCTGCACCCGGCATCTCGCCAAACGGCATCTTGACGGTCTTCTGGAGCGCGCCATCCTCCTCGAAACAGGCAACAGCTGCGGCTGCGGCCTCATCGAATGCGGCAACGAAGTCGCCCTCAGCCCAGTTGGTGTCGCCACCCGTTGGCGGCTGACCCGTCATCCCAGCCACGAAGAAGTGTTGAGCGCCGACAACATGATTGATCACTCCAGCGACGTCCCATGAATCGCATGGTGTCGAGTTCTGCATCTGGTCGGCGCTGACGTTGGCCAGCACACCACGGGTTGCGGCGATGGCTTGTCGAAGAGGGACAGTGCTCATGGTGACTCCTGATGTTCGGACGAGGTTCGTCGCGGTCGAGCCACCTTAGCGACCCGTCTTCGTGAGAATCAGAGGTTCTGGCCGCGTTCAGCCCACCGAGTGCTGGCGATGGCGAGTGCCATGAACACGACGATGGCGATGCTGAACGGCAGAACGGTGTCCCCCAACTGAGCATCGACGATCGCCCCGAGCAATGCTCCGCCGGCGGTCCGTATCGCTCCGGTGAGCGAAGTCGCTGTGCCAGCGATCGCCCCCATTGGCTCGAGCGCAGCGGTGTTCAGATTGGGCATGAGGAACATGAACATGCCGAGCATGATGCCGAGCAGCGGCATGTAGACCCAGAACGATGGACGCCCACCAGTTAGGACGGCAAGGGCCAACAGCGCCAGACCAACGCCCATCGCCGCAAGGATCATCACCCGAATCAGGCGATGCATACCAAATCGACCAACGACCTGCCCGTTGATGATCGCACCAAGGCCGAAAAGAATGGCGATGGCACCAAAGATGACCGGGAACTGATCGCCTCGATCGAAGATGTCGCTGATGATGCGCTCTGAGCTCCCGAGGTAGGCGGAGAAGATGGCCTGCAGGAAGAGCGTGGCAATGGTGTAGCCAAACGTCATTCGGTTGCTGACGACCAGCTTGAAGCCAGCTGCAACTGACCCGAACTCGAGCTCACGGCGGTGCTCGGGTCGCAGTGTTTCGCTCAGACGGAGGCTCCACACCATGATGGCCCCGGCCCAGATGACGGAGAACCAGAACAACGCCTGCCAGTTGAAGACGTAGAGCAGAAGAGCACCGAACGACGGAGCGAAGACCGGCACGAGCACGAAGACCGCCATGATCTGCGACATTGCTTGAGCCATCTTCGAGCCCTCGAAGCTGTCTCGCACGATGGCAATGGCGACGACTCGGGTGCCAGCTGCACCAGTACCCCAAACAAAACGCCCGATGAGGAGCCAAGCAAAGCTGGGGGCAAGCGCTGAGAGCAGCGCACCGAACGCATACACCCCGATGCTGCAGTACAGAATCTTCTTGCGCCCAAACCGGTCGGCGAGCGGCCCCCACACGAGCTGGGCGATGGCCAGGCCCAAGAAGTAGACCGTGATGACCTGAGAAACCTGGTTCGACTCCTCCGGCAGATCGAATGCGTCGCGGATGTCATCGAAAGCCGGCAAGAGCAGATCGATGCCCATCGCAGTGAGCGCCATGATCGACGAGATCATGACCAGCAACTCTTTCGCCCCCAGTCCACGCGGAGCGGCGATGTCGAACGCTTCCTCGCCACGGGTCACAGTCACCGGGCGACCCTACCGATCACGTCGATACGCCGATCGTTCTTCTACTCGCTCGGGTTCTGGTGCAGCGCTCGAATCTTGTGCGCCAGCGCCTCGTCGGAGGCGAACAGCACACCCCGATGGTTCATGAAGGTGGAGTCCGGGCGATTCAAGTCGAGAGGGCTGCCGTGGACATCGGTCGCCACGGCCCCGGTCTCGTGGAACAGACAGGCAGTGGCGGCAAAATCCCACAGGCTGCCGCCCCCGGTTGGTCCCGGGTACTTGAAGTAGCAAGCCGGCCGACCACCAAGAACGGCAGCGGCGTTCATCACCGCCCCGCCGGTTGTGTGGAGCTGTACCCCTTCGAGGTCCAGGTCTCGTGCGATGTGGCCCATCGCTTCGACGATCTCATCGCAGTCATCTCTCGCCAGAAAGCTGCGGTCGGCGAACATCGAGAGGATCTCGGCCGCCGGCGGCGGTTCGATCGGCCACGCACTGCCGTCACGAGAGGCTCCGACACCCTTGATTGCGTGCATCTGCGTTGCCTCGACAGGGTCGTGGACCACGCCGATCCACGGGGTGCCGTCACGACCGACCAGTGCGATCGAAACGGCGTATCCGGGAACGCCCTCGATGAAGGGCAGCGTGCCGTCGAGGGGATCGATGCTCCAGAAGTAGTCAGCGATCAGCCGACTGCCATCGTCATCTCGTTCCTCGGTCAGGAGGCCGAGCTCGAAGCGTTCGAGCGTCGGACTCAGGATGTCGACAATGATGTCTTCGCTGCGCCGATCGATCTCGGTGACCACCTGAGACGCGAGGCTCGTCCCCGCTGCCTTGTGCTGAACCTCGAGGGGCCGCGACTGTGCGATCATCAGCCCCGCCTCGCTGGCCGCCCGGATTGCGAGATCGCCGAGATGGTTCAGATCGGATGGAGCGAGCTTCACTGTCCGGCCGTCACAGTGCTTCCAAGACTTCACGTGCGAGCCGCTCGCTGTAGCCATGGATCTTCCAGTGGTCGGGGCTCCACCCCTGCAGGAACCGGTAGAAGTCGGTCCAGGCCACGGGATAGAGGGCGCGCCAGTCAGCCTCCAACGCCACAACGTCGATCGTCTTGCCTGCACGCTGTAGCGACGTCTTCAGCAGCTCGAAGTATCGATCGAGCAGGCCGGGGGCCAAACGCTCACTGTCGTCTTCGTCCAAACAGCTACTGATGAAGTAGGCGACATCCTTCATGCCGCAGCCTCCCCCGACGTACTGGAAGTCGACGGCTGCGGCCTGGCGTCCATCAGCGCTGAAACAGAAGTTGGCGAGCTTGGCGTCGCCGTGGACCAAGGTCTGGAACGGGCTGTCAGCGAGCTTGCGGTCGATGGTGGTGGCCGCCCGCTTGAGGGGGCCGTCCTCGAGCGCATCGAACTCGTCGGGACGGGTAGCCAAGTGCCAGTAGGTACCAGTGGCCCAGAGACCATCGGAGCGCTCACCCATGAAGGTGGCGTGAAAGCTCGCCAACCACGACAGGCAGGTGTTGAGTTCCAGCTCACTCACCCGCTCGCGTCGCCCGGCGAAGCCGGACGCGTCGAGGTCCTCCAGCACGATGATGACGCCGTCGGCTCGGGTTTCGAGGGCCAGACACTGCGGCACGCGGCACTCGCTCACACACTCCAGCGCATACCGGTCGTACCACGTGGACTCGACTCGGTAAGACGCCAGCTTTCGCTCATGAGATTGATCCGAACTCCAGCCGTACCGATGATTGCGGTGATCGGGCCAGCGGACGTGCTTGACGATCACGCTCGGCTGCGGACCGCCTTCGACACGGCATCGCAGGATTTGTCCGTATCCACTCCACAGGCTCTGCACGACGATCGCCTCCACGATCGTCACGGCTCCAGCGGCTCGGAGGACCACAGCCTCGAGGTCGGCGTCGATGTGGTCAGACACTCGACGACCCTAGAAGATCGCTCACCCGGTCTGGGACAACGAGCGGAATTCAGGCGAGTCGCTGAAGAACACGATGAGACCGGCCCGATCCAAGTCAGTCGCCAGTCGGCTTCGCCAGTAGGCTAGGCCACCGGGATCGGGATCTCGACCCAGCACGTTTCGGTAGATCTCCACGGTGAACTCATCGTCGGACACCGCTCCGTACGTTCGAACGAACTCGTCAGAAGTGACGAAGAAGGCGGCCATCTCGAATACATTTCGACCGTCGCCCACCCAGAATTCGAAGCCGCCCTGGTCAGGCAGCCGCTCGAACACCGAGCCGTACAAACGAACGACGGCGCCATTGCGACCCGTCGCCCCCTGCCACCGCGACGCAGCGATGCGAGAACCAATGGTCGCCGCGACGGGTTCAGGCTGACCCGGCAGCAACAAGCGTTCGGTGCGGTCCGGACAGCTGGCGGTGCCGGTCGTGAACGGCATGAAGAACTGCACGAGTCGATTGTCGTGGTTGAAGACTTGGTCGTTCTCGTCGATCAGGCAAAGGCTGGTCTGTGCGTAGAGCCGGGGGGTGTCGAAACCCGAGAGATAGAAGCGCTCGAGTCCAGCTCGATCGTCGGACTCAGACAGAGCGCCGGACAAGATCACCAGGTTTCGGCTGGAGTCTCCGGTGAGCCATTGACGCAGATACGTCGATGGCAGTTCGGGCAGTTCGTTGTCGCAGTTGCCGTTCTCGGGCGACCCTGTCATTCGGCCCTCGTCGCCAGGGTCGAGCAGCCAGATGGTGTCGATCTCGTCCCATCGATTTCGAGATTGGGCGAGGAAGTAGATCGGACCGAGACGACCGATCGACCAACCAACGAGGACGTTCGCGCTTCCCGCTTGGAAGTCGTCAGCCTTGTGCGTCGCACACGTGGTGGAGGCGGTGTAGGACTCCCACGTGTTCGAGTTGCGAGTGTGGACGAATTCGTGAGTTGCGATCGGGGCAGCGATGTCGATACCCGCCTCGCCGAACCCCGAGTAGTAGACAACCCGATTCTGTTGGGCGTCGACAGGGGCAACCACAGCGGCCACGAGCACTCCGACCAACGCCGTGAGGACACCAATCAGTCGCCTGGTTCTCATCGAGTCAGTTCGCGTTTCGCTCAGCCAACAACATCTCTAGAAGCCGCCGTAACGATTGGCGTCTACGAATTCTGGAGCGTCAGTCGACGTGAAGGCGACCATGTAACCACGAGGCATGCCAGCGTTGAGCTGTTCGGTCCAGAACGCAAGGCCACCGGCCTCTGGGGCTCGACCGAGCACGTTCCGGTAGATTCGCTGGAGGAACTCGTTGTTGTCGGTGTCGCCGTAGAGCGAATTGAACTCTGGGCTGCCCGCGAAGTAGTTGGCGATGTCGCCGAGCGAGTCACCGTTGTCGTAACGATCGATCCAGAAGATCGCACCACCGAGGTCGGGCTCTCGTGCGAAGAAGCCCTGGTACAGACGCAACACCTGGGCGTGACCGAAGGTGAAGTCAGGCCGATTGACGAGCTCGTCGAGGCTCGACGGAGCCGGGATCTGTTCGATGGCGATGTAGACCGATGCGTTGAGGTCGAGCGGCGCCACCTTGTCGGCGTAGTCACCAGTGCCGAGCTGGCCGTCGGCGTTGATACCCCAGCAAGCCACCTCGCGAGAGTCGGCGATGAAGCAGGCATGATCGTCGCCAACGCCGACGGCAGCGATCGGGAAGCCATCAACGACCGCTACCGGTGTGCGTGATGACTGCACCGAGCCATCACCCAACTGGCCGAACTCGTTGTTGCCCCAGCAATAGCCGGCGCCGCCGGCGACCACGCAGGAACTGCGATAGCCGACCGAGACCTGCCGGGCGCTGGCAAGACCAGGCACAACGGCGGGTCGCAGGCTCGCCGTGCCAGCGCCGATACCCAGCTGGCCGAACTCGTTCGAGCCCCAGCACTTGACAGCTCCGGTCTTCTCGGTGGCGCAGGTGTGTGCGTAACCGGCAGCGACTGAACTCACCTGATTGAGCTGAGCGACGCGAATGGCGCGGAGTCGATCTGTGGACGTGCCGTCGCCGAGCTGGCCCCAGCGGTTTCCTCCCCAGCACGAAACGAAGTCGTCGCTGGTCACCACGCAGGTGTGGAACTGACCGGCAGACACCGCTTGGGCCTTCCCGATGTTCGTGACGAAGACGGGGACATTGGTGTCGGTCGTGTTGCCGTTACCCAGCTGACCGTTGGTGTTCTGCCCCCAGCACACCACCGTGCCGTTCTCCCGAACAGCACAGGTGTGGTTGTCGCCGGCGGCGACGGCGACTGCATCGGTGAGGTTGTTGACCAACACGGGCGAGCTGCGGTCGGCGCCACCCCCGTTACCGAGTTGGCCTCGATCGTTGTCGCCCCAGCACTTCACCGATCCGGTGGCGAGCACGGCACACGTGTGATCCTCGCCGGCGCTGACAGCGATGGCGTCTTCGATGCCAGCGACGAGGTGGGGCTTACGCCGGTCTTCGAAGTTCGAACTGTCGCCGAGCTGACCTGAGTCGCCGTCGCCCACGCAAGAGATCCGGCCTTCTTCAACCAGCACACAGGTGTGGTCGTCGCCAACCGCAAGTGAGGCTTCGGGCCCGGGAGGCTCAGCGCCCGCTGGACCTGCCATGACGGCAACGACTGTTGCAGCCATACAGAACGCCGCTAGTAGCCGTCCCATCCTCGTGGGTTGGTTGAGGCAAGCTCGCTCGTTCAACATTGGGGTCTCCCGCTCTGCTCTGGCCGAATCCGCCGCCCGACTAGAAGCCGAACAGAGTGTCGCCCCCTTCCAACGCGAAGTCAACGTGGCGCCGCCCTGCAAAACCACCCAAGCACCGACTGCTCGAGCCCGAACGCGCTCTGGGCGCAGCGCGATGGCTACTGCCCACGAGTGGTTCTGCGCTCGGGTCAGGCAAACGGCATTCGTTTCGTGCCGGCAGGCGGATGTACCCGACATCACGTCGCAATTCGTCCAGAGAGCGAATCGGCTCGTTTCGATCGACGTGGTCAGGTCAGATCGACGGTGACGCCACCGGGCGCGGACTGGTTCCAGTGGAAGTCGAACGCGACCACTTCATAGATGACGTCAGCTGAAATGGGTGGCTCTTCGTCGATGAACGATCTCTGATCGAGGCGCCATGTCACAGCGATGGACTCAGACGGTTCACCATCGATGCCTCGAAGGACCCGGTAGCCGTGAAGTTGGTAGTTCTCTTCAGGCTCGGCCCAGGTCACGACCACCTCGCCGTTTTCGAAAACTGCGGTGATCCCGTCCACTACCGACGGCGGCTCTTCGTCATCGACCGCTGCGGTCTTGTGCCAACCATGAGCCACGAGCACGCCAGCAGCTGAGAACTCGCGGACTCCGTGCCAGTACTCGGTCCCGGCCTCGACATCCTCGTCAGCGAATCGGCCTCCAGCGTTGGTGACATGGATGACATTGTCATCCGTCATTGCTTCTACCGGCGGTTCGACGTCTGACGTGCGAGGAATTCGATGGACGCGATACTCAGCAACTCCCTCGCTCTCCGACCAGTTGACCTCGATGGTGTCCGCTGACATCGAGAGCCGCGAGATGTACGCGCTCGTGGTGTCCACCTGCGGGGCGGCGGTGATGGGCGGTCCACCAGTTGGACGGAGAGGCTCGGCGGCGGAGGACTCAGCATCGTCAGCAGGTGTGATGACTGGCTCGCCCGGATCGACTTCCTCGGTGGTGACAGAGGTTGCCACCGCGCTCGTTGCCGGCTCTTCCACCGGACCTGCTGCCGAATCCGTCGACGAACATCCGGCCAGTCCGACACATGCAACGAGGATGATCGCAATGCGGTGTCTCCGCCCAGTGAACAGCATGGGGACACCCTACGAGGGTCGTTCGACCACCCAGTGGGCGGGAACTCACTCACCCTCGGCCAAGTGTCAGCGACCCTCGGGGCGGTACATCTTGATCGGACGAGCAGCGGTCATGTTGGCGTGTTGTTTGTTCCAGGGCTTGCCTGCGAACGCTCCCCCGTCGACCACCTGAGCGTGACCGGTGATGTAACTCGAGTCCTCGCTCGCCAAGAAGACCGCAGCGTTTGCGATATCGACCGGGTCGCCGATGCGACCGAGCACTTGGGTCCTACCGAATCTCGACTTCATGTCGTCGAGCTGCTCGTCAGTCGCTTTTGCAAAGCCGGCAGCGAGCGGAGTTGCGATGATCCCTGGACAGATGCAATTGCAGCGCACGCCGTAGTCACCCAGTTCGAGCGCCATCGACTTCGTCATGTGGACCACAGCGGCTTTCGCCACGCTGTAGAGGTGAGGCGACCAGCCAGCTTGCAGGCCGGCAACCGAGGCCGTGTTGATGATCGAGCCCGAGCCCTGCTCTCGCATGATCGGCGTGGCGTGCTTGATTCCGAGAAACACTCCCTTGACCAAGACGTCGAACGTGATGTCGAAGTCGTCGACGGTGAGCGTCTCGACTGGACCAATCGCGCCGCCGAAGCCCGCGTTGTTGAACATGATGTCGAGGCTTCCCCATTTCGACAGAGCGGCCCCCACCATCGCCTCGACGTCGTCCTCGCGAGACACATCTGCCTGGAAGAACTCTGCGGCATCACCCAGCTCCTCGGCCAATGGCGCCGCCTTCTTGTCGGTCATGTCGGCGATGAGGACCTTGGCGCCCTCTTCGATGAAACGGCGGGCGCTGGCCGCCCCGATGCCGCTGCCAGCACCGGTGATGATCGCGACTTTTCCTTGGAGCCGGCCTTGCCCGTTGCCGTGTTCGGTCATGTCGTGCTCGCTTTCGCTTCGTCGTCGGGTGGAGCAGAGCGAAGCTCGCAACCGGAAAGCGAACCGTCGTCTCTCCAATCTTCGAGGATCTGGAAGAACTTCACCGGGCCCGCTCCGTAGTTGGCCGCGAAGAACCCGTTCCCGTTGCCCGACTTTCCCTCGTTGTTGTAGTAGCCGGGCGTGCACTCAGCTCGGAACCGTTCTCCGAGGCGAGCCTTGTCGATCATTTCGTCGACCCACTCCTGCTCCGCTTCGGGAGTCACCTCCACGACTGTTGCCTCGCTGTCGCGTGTGGTGGCCAAGATGTGGCTGATGTGGACGGCTTGCTCGTTGAGCGTCTGAGGAACGTTCACGGTCACCGCTCCCTGGGTGAAGCCCATGTGGAACGAGTTCGGGAAGCCAGCGGTCTGCATGCCGTGCAGGGTCCGCAGACCGTCGGCCCACTTGTCGCTGAGGAGCACACCGTCTCGGCCAGCGACGTCGTAGCCGGCTCGACGGGTGTACGACGTGCCCACTTCGAAGCCGGTGGCGAAGATGATGCAGTCGAGTTCGTAGTGCTGTCCGTTGGCGACCAGCCCGGTCTCGGTGAAGCGATCGATGCCCTTGCCTTCTGTGTCGACCAGGTGCACGTTGGGTCGGTTGAAGGTGGGCAGGTAGTCGTCGTGGAAGCACGGACGCTTACAGAACTGTCGGTACCAGGGCTTGATGCGCTCGGCGATGTCCGGGTCCTCGATGACCTCGTCCGCCCGCCGACGGATGGTCTCCATCTTCCGGTAGTCGGCCATCTCCATCAGCCGGCCCTTCTCTTTGCCGGTGAGCCGCCGCCCCAGCTGCTCTGACGCACGCTTCGCTGCGATGCCGGTGAGGTTGCGGAAGATGTCGGTCCAACCATCGTTGACGAGGTCGACGTCGGTCTTGGCCCCGATGACCATCCGGTTGAAGTTCTCCATGCGGGCGTACTGCCAGCCGGGTTCGAGCGAGTCGGCGAAGTCCTCGGGGGTCTCGCGATTGTTCCGCACGTCGATCGAGGAAGGCGTGCGCTGGAACACGAACAGCTCCTGCGCTGACGCACCCAGATGCGGCACGCACTGGACCGCAGTGGCGCCAGTGCCGATGATCCCGACCCGCTTGTTCTCCAGCCCGGTCAGCCCACCGGCGTTGTCGCCGCCGGTGTAGTCGTAGTCCCACCGGCTGGTGTGGAAGGTGTGGCCCTGGTAATCGTCGATCCCAGCGATGCCAGGGAGCTTTGGACGGCTGAGCGGACCGGCCGCGGTGATCACGGCCCGCGCCGTGACGTGGTCACCTCGGTTGGTGTCTATGTGCCAGATGCCGGCACCGTCGTCCCAACGCATCGCCGTGACTTCGGTCGACATGAGCGCGTTGTCGTACAACCCGTAGTGCTGGGCGATGTTGCGCGAGTGCTCCATGATCTCGGGGGCGTAGGAGTACTTGTGCTTCGGGATGTAGTCGAGCTCCTCGAGCATCGGCAGGTAGCAGTACGACTCGACATCGCACATGGCACCGGGATAGCGATTCCAGTACCAGGTGCCACCGAAATCGCCGCCCTTCTCGATGACGCGGATGTCGTCGAAGCCCGCCTCGCGGAGTCGGCCGCCCATCAAGAGGCCGCCGAAGCCGCCGCCGATGATCACGATGTCGGTGTGGTCGGTCAGCGCATCGCGCTCGATCGGGTCGGCGTAGGGGTCATCGACGTAACTGCTGAAGTCACCAGCGACTTCGACGTATTGACTGTTGCCGTCGGGCCGTAGACGCTTGTCACGCTCGGCGAGGTAGCGGGCCTTGAGGGCATCCGGATCGAAGTCGATCTCGCCCAGTGTCTGCTCGAGCACTTCGTCGAAGGTCGTCACGTTGTGGCCTTTCGGTGGTATCCGGAATGGCTACCACGACCTGAAGCCACCGACCAGATGGGATTGGACGCCCGACGACTGCCTCACCCGGCACCGTGGTGTCAGGGAGCTCCGAAGGTCACGATCTTGGTCGGTGTCAGAGTGAAGAGGCTCCGCTCTTCACCATCGAGGCGCATGGGGTACTCGTCGACGCCGAGATAGAGCTTGGCCAATCGGTCGATGGACTCGGTAGCAAGCTGGCCCTGCTCCGGATCAGATTCGTCGATCACACCGTCGACATCGCAGTAGATCGTCACCCAGTGATACGGGTTTTCGGGATTGATGGCGTTGACGCTGGCGGTTCCGGTTTCGCGCAGGTGACGATCCTTGGCCCGTCCCTTGACGGTGTTGATGTGCACCTTCGTGCGATCTGGACTGGCCTCGAACCACATGGCGTTGAGCTGGATTCGATCGCTGGCCTGGGTGGCCAACGTGACCGTGATGGGACCATCGATCAGTTGCTGGTATACGCCATCCAAGTCATTGATCGATGAGCCAGTGTCACCCTGCTTTTGTTGAAAGTCGTAGCCCGAGCCGGGCGTGCCGATGCTGGAGATCTTGAACGTCATGGAAGGTCCTCATGTTGGGTTGTTGGATGGGTTCGGAAAATTGACGCAGAACTCGATCACGTTGCCCCACGGGTCCTTCACGAAGGTCTGGCGAAGAGCGGCGGGCGAGTTCTCGAGCTCGATCACTTCGACGCCCTCGCTCCGCAAGCGATCAAGAAAGCCGTCGAGGTCACCGTCGACCGCCACCGCCATGTGGGGATCGTTGGGTCGCAGCGAGGCGTCGCGGCCCCGGACATCGCCCCCGGTGGTGAGGTGCAGCGGTGTGGCCCCAACCCGATACCAGACACCAGGGAAGCCAAAGTCAGGCCGGTCGATCTCGATGAAGCCGAGCAGATCGCTGTAGAAGGCTCTGGCCTGATCGATGTCACCAACACTGACGCTGACGTGATCGATCGCAAACACCGGCGAAGTCATCGAACCAGCATGTCGCATCAAACGACAGCGAGCCAACGGTGCTCCAAAGTCGCCATCACGTCAGGCCCGTTGGCCGCTCACGTTGCGGTGGATCTACTGTCCGCATCCATGGACGGCAACGGCAAGCGCGCAGCAATCGTCGGAGGATCGCTCGGTGGGCTGACCGCGGCGAATCTGTTGCGAGATGCGGGCTGGACCGTGACGGTGCACGAACGCAGTCCGGTGCCCCTCGACAGTCGAGGCGCTGGCATCGTTGTTCACGAGGCCACCGTGCGCTACCTGCTCGAGCGAAGCGGCGTCGACATCGAAGCGATCAGTTGCCCGTCTTCCTTCGTTCGCTACCTGGAGGCCGATGGGTCGACATCTCATGAGGAGCCAAGCCACTACCGCTTCACGGCGTGGAACACGCTGTACCGCGCATTGCTGTCAACCATCGAGGACTGTTACCACCTCGGCCACACTGTCCAGTCCATCGACGAGGGGCCGGATCACGTCACACTGCACCTTGGCAACGGTGAGACCGACGAGGCCGACCTGGTCGTGGCTGCCGATGGCTTCGACTCGACAATCCGTCGACAGCTGTTCGGCGACGTCGAACGCCGCTACGCCGGCTACGTCGGCTGGCGCGGCATGATCGCCGAACGCAATTTGTCGACCGAGACCTTTGACCTCCTGGCTGATGCGATCACCTACTGCGTGATTCCCGACAGCCACATCGTGGTGTACCCCATTCCAACTGCCGACGGCTCGGTCGAGGTTGGCGATCGCCTCATCAACTATGTGTGGTATCGCAACGTTTCCGAGGGCCCGGATCTCGATGACCTCATGACCGGATCTGACGGCGTCACCCGGAGCGTCTCGCTTCCCCCTGGTCTGGTGGCGGAGCACCACATCGAAGCTCTGCGATCAGCGGCTGGTGATCTTGCTCCGGCACTGACCGAAACCGTCCGCAGCACGGTTGACCCCTTCGTGCAGGTCATCGTCGACATCGAGAGCACACAGATGGTCACCAAACGTGTCGCTTTACTCGGTGACGGTGCGTTCTCCGCCCGCCCACATGCCGCGGCAGGCACCGCCAAGGCGGCCGAGGACGGATGGACGCTGGTTGCTGCGTTGGCCGCGCACGATGCAATACCCGCTGCGCTCGAGTCGTGGGAATCGTCACAGCTCGAGCTTGGCCACGCACTCGTGGCCAGGGCTCGCGAGATCGGCGAGCGTTCGCAGGTGTCGAACATGTGGACACCCGGCGACCCAGCGTTGGCCTTCGGCCTCCACGGCCCCGGACGCTGAGGCGCTGCCAGGTGCTCTGATGATGGGTGAAACCGCAGTCGAAGGACCATCTCGCTACGGTCTCTGCCATGCCTGAATCAGCTCGAGATCAAGGTCGCGTCCTGGCCGTCGTCACCGGAGCCTCCCGTGGCATCGGGGCTGGCATCGCTGCAGCCGCAACCGCCGACGGAGCAGTCGTTGCGGTGTGCAACCGCTCCACTTCTGACTTCGACCGGCAACTGACCGTCGACCTCTCACGCCCCGAGTCTTGGTCTGAGTTCGCAGCCTGGTTCGATGCACTCGTCGACGAAGTAACTCCGGATCGGATCGTGGCGGTTCACAACGCCGCCACGCTGACTCCGATTGGCTTCGCCGGCGAGGTCAACGCCGAGGGTTATGCCAGCAACGTTCTGCTGAACAGCGCAGCCCCGCAGGTCGTGGGCGACGCGATCATCCGGACAGCCCGACGGCTGAACACACCAACGGTGCTGGTCCAACTGACATCAGGTGCCGGCAAGAACCCCTACCCCGGCTGGACCAGCTACTGCGCATCGAAGGCAGCCGTTGACATGTGGGTGCGGTCGGTCGGTGTCGAGCAGGCTGACCGCAACGATCTGGTTCGGGCGCTGGCTGTCAGCCCAGGCGTGGTCGCCACCGATATGCAGGCCGAGATCAGAAGCAGCGGCACCGAGGCGTTTCCGAACGTCGAGCGCTTCCAGGATCTGCACACCGATGGTCAACTCGCCGACCCGGCTGAGGTGGGTGCCACGATCTGGGCGATCGCGTCCACCGGGACCTGGGCAAACGGCACGATCGGCGATCTGAGTCTGGCCGACGCCGACGCCGACGAGTCGACTCCGTAGCGATCGACCATGTCACGAAGGCCCACCAGGCGACCCTTGCTTGCATTCCTCATCGCTTCACTGCTGATCGCTGGCTGTGGTGGCGACCAGACCGGTGCGGCTGCTCCTGAGACAACGGCGCTCGCAAGCTCGACGAGCCTCGATGCGCCTTCCATGTCGACCTCGACCTCCACGTCGATCGCGACCTCGACCTCAACCTCAATCACCATCGACGTCGAGCCAACGGTAGATGATGGGTGTCGTCGCATCGCCGATCTCGAGCGTGAGGACGAACTGCGACGATGGCGCGTCGTGAACGACGGCGTGATGGGAGGCCGATCATCGGCCGATACCGAGATCGAGCGGTCGGTTCTGACAATCGAAGGCGAGATCGTGACCGATGGCGGCGGGTTCTCGTCGATCCGGCTCCATCTCGACGAGCCGATCGGCGATGCGACGTCACTTCGTTTCCGGATTCGTACCGATGGTCGGCAGTACGAACTGACGGCGTCTGATGCCGCGGACGGGCGAGACCCCCGCATCTCTCACCAGGGCCCGATACCCGCCAACGGTGGAGACGACTGGGAAGAGATCGAGGTCGATCTCGCAACACTGGAGAGCTCCATCTTTGGACAGAGCGTGAGCACCGATCCGTTCGATCCAACCACGGCGGTCGAGGTCGGCATCATCCTCGCTGATGGGGCCGACGGACCCTTCCGCTTCGAGCTCGACTGGATCAGCGTCTGCCCCTGACCCGAGTCTTTCTCCCTGAGCCTCAATCCTGGCGAAAGAACGGCGCCGATCCGAGAATCTCACTCTGAAGTCTGTCGAGAATTGCCCGGTGCCGATCATCAGCCCGTCCAATGGGCCAGCACACGTGATGCCCACCGTGGCGCCGTTGCACCACCGGCCCCACCGGCACGAGCAACCCGCGCTCGACCAAGTCACTCAAGAGGTGTTGCCAGCCAAGCGCTATGCCGTTGCTGGCCAACGCTTCTTGGATGACTGTGGGGTAAGCGTTGTACATGAGCCGGGGCTTTGGCGGTGCCGTGGGCTCCCCCGCTTCGATGAACCACTGCTGCCAGTTCATGTTGGGTCGCCCGACGTCATCGATGTGCAGCAAGGTGCCAGCGACCAGTTCTGCAGGCTGTGTGTTCTCGTCGAACCCCAACGCCGCCGCAAGCCCTGGCGAGGCAAAGGGCCGAACGGCTTCACGGAACAGCATCGTCGACTCCCATGCAGGCCAGCCACCGGTGCCGGGCACGATCGCCATGTCCCAGTCACCGGACTCGAGCTCGGTGCTGCGCTCGAAGATGCGCAGCCGAAGTTCCGCTCCCGCCACAGCCTCGAGCTGGTCGAGCATTGGCACCACCCATGACGTGGCCATGGCCGGTTGCACCGCGAGCACGAACACGTCGGGCTTGTCGTCCATCTCTGCCAAGACACGCTCGAGACCGGTGAACGCGAAGCCGACAGCCTCCGCCAGGCTCTTGCCGCGCCTCGACAGAACAAATGACCGACCCGACCGCTCGAACAGCTCCACATCGAGCTCTCGAGCCAGTGCGGACATGTGCCGAGACACCGCTGGTTGGGTGATGCCGAGGTCTCGCGCCGCCCCGGTGAAGTCCCCCGCCGCCACAACGGCGTCGAAGACGGCCAAGCGATGCAGTTGTGGAACACGTCGTATGAGTGGGCGCACCGGATGACACTAGCCCCAACCCATAACCTCGCGTTATGAGAACCTTGTCGATTTGGGCATTGCGACCGGCGTCACATGAGAGGAAGCTGGTGACATGAACCCCGTGCAAGAACCTCTCCCCACCCGAGCTCGTGTTGTCGTGATCGGTGGCGGCGTTGGAGGTGCGAGCACCTTCTACCATCTGACCACCCACGGCTGGAACGACGTGGTCCTGATCGAGCGTGACGAGTGGGCGTCGGGCACGACGTGGCACAGCGCTGGCCAAGTCACCCAATTCGGCACCGTTCAGACCATGGTGGGTCTCAAGAAGTATTCGTGCGAGCTCTACACCGAGCTGGCAGCTCACCCCGATCGCCCCATCACCTACCGGCGTGACGATGGCGGTATCCGGCTCGGATACGACCAGCAGGATCGCGACGGCTACGAGCACTTCGTCGGCATGGCGAAGGGCATGGGCGTCGACTTCGAGGTCATCTCGCCGAGCGAAATGACCGAAGCGCATCCGCTCCTCGACGTCACTGGCCTCACCTGCGGGTTGTGGGATCCGATCGACGGCGACATCGACCCCACCGGCCTCACGGTTGGCTTGGTCCATGCCGGCCGGCGAAACGGTGGCACGGCGCACCGCTTCACTGACTGCACCGGCCTCACCGAAACCACAGACGGCTGGATCGTCCACACCAATCGCGGCGACATCGAGTGCGACAGCATCGTCAACGCTGGCGGTTACCGGGTGCACCAAGTCGGCAACTTCTACGGTCTCGAACATGCGGTGTCATCGATGGAGCATCAGTTCTTCCTCACCGAAGAACTGCCGGAACTGGAGGCGCTCGGCCGGCGCGTCCCTCTCATCCGAGACCCGGGCGACGACTTCTACAGCCGACAGGAACATCACGGCCTGCTGGTCGGGATCTACGAGCAAGGCTGCAAGACATGGGGTCGAGAGAACATCCCCGTCGACTTCGCCAACAAGCTCGAGCCACCAGATCTCGACCGGCTCGAAGACAACATGATGCGTGTGTTCGACCGGTTGCCTGTCCTCCAAACAGCGGGCATCTCCTCGATCGTCAACGGCCCCATCACCTATTCAGGTGATGGCGTGCCCCTGGTCGGCCGTTTGCCCGGGCGTCGAAACGCGTACTGCATGCTCGGACTGCGCGCCGGCGTCGGTGAAGGTGGCGGCTTGGGCAAGGTGCTCGCCGAGATCATCGTCGATGGCGAATCCGAATGGGACACCTGGGTACTCGACCCCCGACGCTTCACCCAGTACGCCGACGAGGCTTTTGCCTCGAAGAAGGCCGTCGAGGAGTACCAACGTGAGTTCGTGTTCGATCACCCCGATGAGCACCGACCCGCTGGCCGCAACGCAAAGGTCACGACCCTCACCGAGATCCTTCGCGGCAAGGGTGCCGAGTTCGGGGCGATCAATGGTTGGGAGCGAGCGCTCTACTACCACCCCGCCGAGAACGACTTCGAACACCTTCCTTCGTTCCGATTCTCGAATCACCACGACAAGGTCGGGAGCGAGGTCGAAGCCGTTCGGGAGAACGTCGGCCTCGCCGAGATCAGTGGATTCACCCGATTCCTCGTCGAGGGAGCGGGCGCTGTCGAGTGGTTCGACGGGTTGACTGCCGGACGAATTCCGAACGTCGGCCGCACCTCGCTGGCCTACGTCAGCGACGCCAAGGGCCGGTTCCTCTCCGAGTTCACGATGACCAGACTGACCGAGGACAGCTTCTGGCTGCTCAGCGCAGCAGCTGCCGAGTGGTATGACCTCGACGTGCTGACCGATGCCAATCCTCCCGAGGGTGTCACGATCACCAACCTCACCCATGACCACAACGCACTCATGATCGCCGGGCCGAACTCCCGCACCGTGCTGGCTCAGTGCACCGACTTCCCGCTCGACAACAAATCGTTCCCCTGGCTTTCGACTCGCACGATCGAGGTCGCTGGGCACGAGGTCGTCGCACTTCGGCTGGGCTTCACTGGCGACTTGGGTTGGGAACTCCACCACGCCATGGATGCCTCGGTCGACATCTACCAGGCGCTGCACGCCGCCGGCGCCAGCGTCGGCATGGTCGACTTCGGCCTGCTGGCCACCGAGTCGATGCGCATGGAGAAGAACTATCGAGCCTGGAAGCACGAACTCCACACCGAGTTCACCGTGCTCGAGGCCCGCCTCGACCGATTCGTCAACATGGACAAAGACTTCCGAGGACGCGACGCGATTGCGGCACAGCGCGATGCCGGGCATCGCCGGGTCCTCGTCTCGATGGAAGTCGACAACTCGATTGCGTCGGCCCACACCGGCGACCCGATCTGGGCCGGTGCTGATCTCGTCGGCGTCGTGACCAGCGGCGCCTACGGACACCACACCAAGATGAACATCGCCATGGGGTACGTCGATCCCGCACACGCCGAACTCGGCAACGAGCTCGAAGTCACGGTCATTGGCGAGCGTTGCACGGCGACCGTTCGTGCCGAGCCGATGTTCGACCCGGACCACATCCGTCCCCGCGCCAATATCGAAGGAGCCTAGGGTCGGTACGTGAACCCCTCGCTCGAAGAACGCATCGCCGAACGCACCCTCTTGTACGTCACCGATCCGCCGGCCGGGCTTGACCCTGTCATCGAACTCGCCACACCAGCCCAGCTGCGATCGGCGTTTGCCGATGCTGCTGGGCTCGGCTTCGACGACCAAGCCCCAGCCCACCCAGACGACGACCTCCTCAATGCCGTTGATCTGGTCATCAAGCACTCGGTGCACACCAGCCATCCACGCTTCGTGAACCAGAACTTCGCTGGGCCCGATTCGGTGTCGGTGGTTGGCGATTGGTTGGGCGCTGCCCTCAACACCACGGGAGCGACCTTCGAAGCGGCACCGGTCTTCACACTCATGGAGAGTTCGGTGCTGTCCAAGCTGGGTCGCATTGCGGGCTATGTCGACGACCTCGGCGACGGGCCACTTGACACGAACAGCGATGACCTTCCAGCCCTCCCTCCTGGCCTGTTCTGCCCCGGTGGCTCGTCGGCCACGCTGTATGCCCTCCAATTGGCACGACATCGCCTTCGCCCCGATGTTCGACGCACCGGAGCCACCGGCGAGCGCCTCACCATGTTCGTCTCCGACGCTGGCCACTACTCCGCTACAAAGTCAGCAGCGCTGATGGGAATCGGCACCGACTCGGTGATCAAGGTCGCCTCCGATGACACCGGAGCCATCATCCCCGTCGCGCTCGAGGCCGCAGTCACGGCTTCGATCGAGGCGGGCGAGGTGCCATTTGCGATCATCGCCACCTCGGGCACCACGGTCACTTCGGCGTTCGATGACCTGCATGCGCTGGCTGACATTGCCGAGGCCAATGGCATCTGGCTCCACGTCGACGGTTGCTACGGAGGATCCGCTCTGTTCTCGCCGACACATCGCCACCTCCTCGATGGCGTCGAGCGCTCCGATTCGTTTGTCTGGAACCTCCACAAGATGATGGGCATGACCCAACAGTGCACGGCGTTGTTGGTGCGAGAACCTGAGCAGTTGGCGCCTTGCTTCGCTGATCAGGCCGACTACCTCTTCCAACCAGACAAGCTCCACGCCGAATACGACTCGGGCGACCGCACGTTTCAGTGCGCTCGCCGGGTCGACGTGCTCAAGCTCTGGCTGGCGTGGAAGCACCACGGCGATGAAGGCTTCGCTGCTCGCATCGATCACGCCGTCGAAATGGCAGATCGAGTGCGGGCACGCATCAGCGAGTCCGATGGCGAGTTCGTTGAGGTGGCTGGCACCTTCACCAACGTCGTTTTTGCTTGGGTCCCGCCAACAATGCGCCCGCTCGCCCTCGACCCTGCCTCGATTGCGAAGCTGCCAACGAGCATTCGAGACGAACTCCACACGTTGGCACCGAAGATCAAGGCAAGGATGCAGGCAGGAGGGACAGCGATGATGGGTTTCCAGCCCATCGAGGGGCTGAACACGTTCCGAGTGCTTTTCATGAACCCGAAGGTCACTCCTGCCGATGTCGACGCACTCCTCGATCGGGTTGCCGAGTACGGCCTCACAGCAAGCGAGAACTAGCAACCATGGGCCACTCGTACATCAAGAAGAGTTCGTCAGACTCAGCAGCCGCAGATCCCGTCGTCGCCGACAAGGTCCGGCTCATGCTCGAGGGGTTGCGCGAGCGCCGAGAGGCCGAGGCCGTCGAGTTGGCGCAGATGTTCGACGCCTGGGATGGACCGATCGTGGTGGACCCCGCAACGGTTCGAGCGGCCCGATCAACGCTCGCCACCACGCTCGTCGACGACATCACCGAGGCCCACCGTCACATCCACGCGTTCGCTACCGCCCAGCGGGCATCACTCCATCCGTTCGAGATCGAGGTCAGCCCCGGTCTTCGAGCTGGTCATCGGCTCGTTCCGGTCAACGTGTCTGGCTGCTACGTACCTGCCGGACGGTTCGCCCACATTGCATCGGCCCTGATGAGCGTGACGACCTCCAAGGTCGCCGGGGTCAACACCGTTGTGGTGGCATCGCCCGCTCGCGCCGATCGGGGTGGCGTCCACCCGGCCATCCTTGCTGCTGCGGACATCGCCGGAGCCAACGTCGTTCTCGGCCTTGGTGGCGTCCAGGCGATCGCAGCGCTGGCCTTCGGCCTGTTCACCGACCAACCGGCCGACATCGTGGTCGGTCCAGGCAACTCATTCGTCGCCGAGGCCAAACGACAGCTCTTCGGCGAGGTCGGCATCGACGTCGTAGCGGGGCCGACCGAGTCGATGATCGCAGCCGACGAAACCGCTGACCCGCATCGTGTTGCCACCGATCTGGTCGGACAGGCCGAACACGGGCCTGACTCACCCGTCTGGCTCGTGACCACCTCGGCCACCCTCGCTGCCGATGTGGCCAAGCGTGTCCCTGACCTCGCCAATGAGCTGCCGGAGCCAGCGAGAACCTCTGCGCTCACTGCATGGGCGGAACACGGCGAGATCGTCCTGGCCGACACCAGGGAAGACGCGGCGGCCGTCTGTGACACCTACGCCGCCGAGCATCTCCAGGTGATGGCCGCCGACCTGCCGTGGTGGCATGAACGCCTCACCAACTACGGATCGCTCTTCCTCGGGAACGAAGCAACCGTGACGTTCGGCGACAAGAGCGCCGGTCCGAATCACATCCTCCCCACCCGACGCGCTGCCCGTTACACCGGCGGCCTCAACGTACTGAAGTTCCTGAAGCAGCTGACCTACCAAGAACTCACGCCCGAGGCGGCACAACGTCAGGGCGAATTGTCCGCTCGAATATCTCGCTATGAGGGGATGGAAGGCCACGCTCGGTCTGCCGATCTCCGGGCCGAGGCAGTGCCCGCTGACGTCGCTCCGGCCACCTCCACGATCGATCTCGACTTCACCGCGCAGGAGCCACTCCCCGAGTCGGCCGTCCGCCGTGTCGATGAATTGATGCAGTCTGGCAAGCTCTTCCGCTACGGCGAGGCCGAGGCAGGAGAAGCGGACGCCGCCCTCCTCGAGGCCGAGTTCGCTGCCCTCGTCGGCCGTGAGTACTGCGTGGCCTTCAACAGTTGCGGTGCGTCGCTTGCCGCTGCATTGATGGCGGCAGGGGTCGAACGAAACGACACGGTGATGATGAATGCATTCACGCTGGCGCCGGTACCAGGAGCGATCGCTCACGCCGGTGCTGATCCCGTGTTCGTCGACATCACGACCGACTACCACATCGACCTTGACGACCTGCGCCGACAACAGGCAGCGACCGGCTCGAAATGGCTCCTGCTGTCCTATATGCGGGGACACATTCCGAACCTCGACGAGGTGTTTGCTGCGTGTGCCGAGCTCGGCCTCACCGTCATCGAAGATTGTGCTCACACCATGGGCGCATCGTGGGATGGCCGGGCAACCGGAAGTTTCGGTGCTGCGGCCTGCTTCAGCACGCAGACGTTCAAGCACGTCAACTCCGGCGAGGGCGGTTTGCTCGTCACCGACGACGAAGACATCGCCGCTCGGGCGATTCTGATGTCCGGCTCCTACATGCTTTTCGAACAGCACGGTGCCCGACCCGACGCGGAAGTGTTCGAACGGCACCGGTGGACCACCCCGAACTTCTCCATGCGCATGAGTGCGCTCGCTGCTGCGCTGGTGCGCCCGCAGCTCGATCTCCTGCCTCAACGAGCCGGCGTCTGGAACGATCGGTATCGCCAACTCGCCGCGAGCCTCCGCACCATCGACGGAGTGCACCTCCCTGATCGCGACGACCGCGAGCACTTCGTCGCCTCGTCGATCCAGTTCAACATCGACCATCCCGACGTTGCAGCGTTCGTTGATCACGCTGCGGCCGCAGGCGTGTCACTGAAGTGGTTCGGCGCCGATGAGCCTCGAGGTTTCACCAGCCGCTTTGACCACTGGCGCTACGCCTCGGAGCAAACCGCTCCCCGGGCCAGCCACATCATGGCCGGTCTCATCGACATGCGCATTCCCCTCGCCATGACCGATCAGCAAGCCGACTCGATTGCCGCCGCAATCGCCGACGCTGCAACACGAACCAACCCGTCTGCGCCCCGCGCCAACAAGGAGAAACTATGAGCTACGTCACCCACCTCGAATCTGCCATCGACGGCACCGAACTCCCCCACGACCAGCTGCAGACGCTTCACGACGGCCGGCCACTTTGGGTCCGCTACGACCTCGATGCTGTTGCGGCAGCAATGACCAAGCAGGCCGTGGCTTCTCGAGAGCCCACGATGTGGCGATACAAGGAGCTGCTCCCGGTCTCCGACGAGTCCAAAATCGCGACCTTGGGCGAGGGCATGTCGCCCATGCTGAAGTGCGAGCGCCTCGGTGCGGCGTTGGGGCTGAACAATCTGTGGGTGAAGGACGAATCCCAGCTGCCGACCGGCTCGTTCAAGAGCCGGGGCCTCGCCATGGCGGTCAGCCGGGCAAACGAACTCGGTGTCGAACGAGTAGCGATTCCCACCGCAGGCAACGCTGGTGGCGCCATGGCCGCCTACGCAGCCCGAGTTGGCATGGAGGCCTTCGTCTTCATGCCCGCCGACACCCCAATCGTCAATCAGCATGAGGCGGCCTACTACGGGGCCAATGCCTTCCTCGTCAATGGCCTCATCAACGACTGCGGCGCCGTGGTGCGTGAGGGCACCCCGGAGATGGGTTGGTTTGATGTCTCGACCCTGAAAGAGCCTTACCGGATCGAAGGAAAGAAGACCATGGGACTCGAGCTGGCGGAGCAGTTCGACTGGTCGCTGCCAGATGTGATCATGTACCCGACCGGCGGCGGTACCGGGCTGATCGGTATGTGGAAGGCGTTCGCCGAGTTGGCTGAGATGGGTTGGCTCGCCGACGAACGGCGACCCCGGATGATGTCGTGCCAGGCCGACGGTTGCGCTCCCATCAGCACGGCATGGGAGGCAGGTGAGCGATTCGCTGACCCATTCCCGAATGCAGCGACTGCGGCCAGCGGACTTCGCGTTCCAGTGGCCGTTGGCGACTTCATGATCATCGACGCAGTCAATGAATCAGGTGGTCAAGCCCGAGCCTGTCCCGAGGATTCGCTCCTCTCATGGGCCCAGCGCGCTGCGGCATTGGAAGGCATTGCGTTCGCTCCCGAGACCGGCGCCTGCCTCGGTGTCCTCGAGATGCTCGTTGCCGAAGGAGCGATCGACCCAGACGAACGAGTCGTCGTGTTCAACACCGGCGCAGCTCAAAAGTACGTCGAAGTGATCGCCACGACGCTCCCCACCCTCCCTGACCCGATCGACTGGAGCGCTCTCAAGTCAGGTGGCAGCACCTCCGACCACTGATCGACGCTCTCACCAGCCTCGATTCAGACGTCGGCAGCCACCAGGGCGAGGTGGTTGTCGATCCCCTGGATGCGATCTTCCAGGCGATGATTCACGTAGAGCACCGTCGTCTCGTCCGAGCGACAGATGCGCTCGATCAGGGCCAGGACCAACTGACGATTCATGTCGTCGAGGCCCAGACACGGTTCGTCGAGAATCAACAGCGGCGGGTGTTTGACCATCGCTCGGGCGATGAGCACCAAGCGCTGTTCACCGAACGACAGTTTGTTGAAGGGCTCGTCTGCCCGTCCGGTCATGCCGAGCACGACAAGCCACTGGTCGGCGATGAGCCTCTGCGCATCGGTGCTCTTCGTGTACAAACCAATGCTGTCGAAGAAGCCTGAGATGATGACGTTTCTCACGCCAGTGCCGACTCGGTACTCCCATTGCAGCGCGGTGGAGACGTAGCCGATGTATTGCTTGATCTGCCAGATGCTCTCACCGGTTCCACGCTGAAACCCGAACACCTTGATGTTGTTCACGTAGCACTGAGGGTGATCACCGGTGATGAGGGAAAGCAGACAGGTCTTCCCGCTGCCGTTCGGCCCGCTCACCTGCCAATGGTGATTCGCTTCGATGGTCCAGTCGAGGTTTTCGAAGACTGTGTTGTCTGCGTACTCGACGGTTGCACCTGTCAGTTGCACAAGAGGATCGCCAGCCTTCAGGGGCGGCAGATCGATGGCCGGATCAGCCATCGGTACACCGAGTTCGCTCGTCTTCAGGTGGAGCAGTTGATGCAGTTCCCCGTAGGCCTGCTCATCGGAGCGGTCGACCTGCTGAAGTAGCTCTCCGTTGGCGACGTAGGCAACATGAGTGATGAAGTCCGGGCATTCATCGAACCGGTTCAGGACGAGCACCATCGGCACCGTGTCGGCCAGGGTGGCGAGGTGATCTTGTAACCACTGCAGTGAGTCGTGATCGAGACCATCGAATGGCTCGTCCAGGATCAGGAGCTGGGGGCGGCTGGTCAACGCACGAACGAGCATGACCTTTCGGGTCTCGCCCGTCGACAGCTTGCGGAACGCCCGATCCATCAACGGCTCGAGGCCCAACGAGTTGATCAGCGTCGTTGCGAGCTCATCATCGAGGCAGCCCTCGGCAATGATCTCGGCAACTGGTGTGCCCTCGGAGATCACGTCGAGAATGTCAGCGTCGTCCTTTCGCAGCTCGGCCGCGATGAGCTCGGCCTGACGCTCGAACGACACGAGGGCCACCCGCTCCGGAAGACCGAACAGCGTCCCCGACAAGCGGTCGCCCTCCCCCGCCAGTACTGCAGCAAGCGCGGACTTGCCCGAGCCGTTCGCTCCAGCGATCAACCACTGTTGTCCCGGCTGAATCGACCAGTTGATGTTGTCGAGCTGGAACCGCCCGTCGAAATCAACCGACAGTTGGTCCAGGATGATGCCGGCGCTTCCAGTCACAACAAGAAGAAGCGGTTAGACAATCCGCTTCATGTCGGCCATGTAGCCGCGCAGCTCGGCGCCGATTTCTTCCACCGGGTGGCTGCGAATGGCTGCGTTCACCTCGATCAAGCGTGCGTTGTCGACACCGAGGTCGTCGAGCTCGAGGCCCTTGCCGATGACGTCGGTCGAGATGCCCTTCATGAAGTCGCCCAGCAGCGGCACACATGCGTGGTTGTAGAGGTAGCAGCCGTACTCGGCGGTGTCGGAGATGGTTGCGTTCATCTCGTAGAGCTTCTTGCGGGCGATGGTGTTGGCGATCAGCGGCGTCTCGTGGAGCGACTCGTAGTAGGCGGAGTCGGCGATGATGCCGGCTGCGGTCATGGTCTCGAAGGCGAGCTCCACGCCGGCCTTCACCATGGCGACCATGAGAATGCCGTTGTCGAAGTACTCCTGCTCGGAGATCTCGACGTCGCCGGCGTCGGTCTTTTCATACGCGGTCTCGGCAGTGTCGGCCCGCCAGCCGAGGAGCTTGGCGTCGTCGTTGGCCCAGTCGGCCATCATCCCGGACGAGAAGGCGCCGGTCATGATGTCGTCCTGGTGCTTCTGGTAGAGCGGACGCATGATGTCCTTCATCGCTTCGGCGAGATCGAAGGCACGGATCTTGGCCGGGTTCGACAGACGATCCATCATGTTGGTGACGCCGCCGTACTTGAGCGCTTCGGTGACGGTCTCCCAGCCGTACTGAATGAGCTTCGAGGCATAGCCGGCCTCGATGCCCTCTTCGATCATCTTGTCGAAGCACAGCAGCGAGCCGGTCTGGAGCATGCCGCACAAGATTGTTTGCTCGCCCATGAGATCAGACTTGACCTCGGCGATGAATGAGGACATGAGCACGCCGGCCTTGTGGCCGCCGGTGCCTACGGCGTACGCCTTGGCCAAAGCCAGGCCTTCACCGTTCGGGTCGTTGTCTTCGTGCACAGCAATCAGTGTCGGCACGCCAAACCCACGCACGTACTCGGCACGAACCTCAGAGCCGGGGCACTTCGGTGCGACCATGATGACCGTGATGTCGTCACGGACCTGCATGCCTTCTTCAACGATGTTGAAGCCGTGTGAGTACGACAGACATGCGCCCTGCTTCATCATCGGCATGATGGTGTTCACAACGCTTGTGTGCTGCTTGTCTGGCGTGAGGTTCAAGACCACGTCAGCAGTGGGAAGCAGTTCCTCGTAGGTGCCAACGGTGAACCCGTTCTCGGTTGCGTTCTTCCAGGACTGGCGCTGCTCGGAGATGGCAGCGTCGCGCAAGGCATAGGAGACATCGAGCCCGCTGTCGCGAAGGTTCAGGCCCTGGTTCAGACCCTGAGCGCCGCAACCAATCACGACCATCTTCTTGCCCTTGAGAGCGTCGACGCCCTCGGTGAATTCATCGAGATGCATGAAGCGGCACTTGGCCAGTTCGGCAAGCTGCAGACGTAGCGGAAGGGTGTTGAAGTAGTTGGCCATGGTCCGGGCTTTCGGTGAGAAGACAGAGCGGTGAGAAGACAGAGCGGTGAGAAGACAGAGCGGTGAGAAGACAGAGCGGTGAGAAGACAGAGCGATTCGGCGTCTGAACGAAGTGACTCTAACTGCGGCGACACATCTCGCAAATTGAAATATATGCAACGCCATGTCCCGTCTATTGCAACGTGACACCCAGTGGCCGCATACTCAACCCATGGACACGCGGACGCTCAAACACTTCATCGTGCTGAGCGAAACCCTGCACTTCGGTCGCGCCAGCGCACGAGCAAACATCAGTACCTCGACAATGTCACGAAACATCCGTCAGCTCGAGGACGAACTCGGCGCCGTTCTGTTCAATCGCGACAACCGCACGGTGACCCTCACTCCCGAGGGCCACGCCTTCCAGCGGTACGCACGCGACGCCGTGCAGCAGTGGGAACAGATGCGCTTCGAGCTCACCGATCCAACAGAGCAACTCGCCGGTGAGATACGCCTCTACTGCTCGGTGACTGCGAGCCACAGCATTCTCGTCGACTTGCTGAACCGCTTTCGACCTGCCCACCCGGGCGTGGAGATCATGCTGCAGACCGGCGACCCTGAGCATGCCATCGAGCGCATCGTCGCCTTGGAGGAGGAGTTGGCGATTGCCGCTCGCCCAGAAACTCTCCCGGCCGGTGTCATGTTCAAACCCATCGCTGAGTCGCCACTGGTGTTCGTTACCCCGAAGGAGTCAGCGGAGGCGGCCACCACTCGGTTCGTGCCGGAGAAGACACCTGACTGGCGTGACACTCCGATGATCCTGGCGGCAGGCGGCATCGCCCGACAGCGCGTCGACGCGTGGTTCGACCAACTCGGTGTCACTCCCCAGATCTATGCCCAGGTTGCAGGCAACGAGGCCATCGTCAGCATGGTCAGCCTTGGACTCGGCGTCGGGGTGGTGCCGAAGATCGTTCTCGACAACAGCCCACACGCATCCAGCGTGCGCGTGCTCGATGTCGAACCGGCCTTGGCTCCCTACGACCTCGGGCTCTTCACGCTGGAACGTAATCTGAGAAACCCCCTGGTCAACGCGTTCTGGTCGCTACTCGATCCGCACCCTCGAGAGCCTTGAGCTCCACCACGACGAGCGATCGCTGAAGCTACAGGTTTGCCGTGACGGGTCGCAGCGAGTTCTCCGGCGGTGTAGTCGGCGACCTCATGGAGGCCGGTGGTGGATGCATCTGTCACCGCACCGCCGCGGTAGACGTCGTAGGACGCTCCGGCAACGAGGTCGGGCGATGAGAAGACGATCACGCTGAAATTGTTCACCGGCTCGAAGGTGACCAGGCTTTCACCGTCGTCTGACTCGATGTGGACGACAGTGCCTCCGCTGATCGTGGAGCATCCTGAGACATGGAGCGAGGCTTGACTGAACCGGTGCCAACGCCTTCAGAGTTTTCAACGGTCGTTCCGTCGACGACAACGGCGTCAGAGTCAGCTGACGCCGAGCTCCCGCTGAGCGAGACGGCAACGACCTCGGACTGAGTCGATCCGAAGGCACTGCAGCTCGCAAGGAGAAGCGTCGACGCAAGCAGCCCAGATTGCAGGATGGTCCGTGGTGGTCATTGGTCATGCTGGTCTATTTCTTGGGTCGCAGGGACGACGAGGAGCGGACGGCGAATGTGGTGCACGGCGTAGGTGGTCACGGAGCCGAGGAGGAGCCCCTTCACCCCGCCGAAACCGCGTGATCCAAGTACGACCAACTCTGCATCACGGGCTCGAGCGAGTTCCAGAATCTGGTGGCCGGCGTGACCAACCAGCACCTCGCTGGTTACAGGAACAGGAAAGCCCCCTTCGAAGGTTGCTTCCAGTTCTGCGAGAAAGTCAGCAACAGCCTCGGCTCCTGCTCCCTCGATGTCGAACGTGTCGACCATGGGCACACCGAGTTCGACCGTTGCGTAGGCCGGCCGTTGCACGACGTAGCCGACAACGACCGACGCCGCGCGCCAGCCTGCTTCTCGAATCGCCTCTCGTAGCGCTCGAGCTGATGTCTCCGAGAAATCCACTCCAACCACGACAACACCCATACCTACGACCTCCCGATCGATGACTTCTTGCATCGATCATCCAGCACGATCGTTGTGAGGACGAGGGCCGAACGTCCTGACATTCGACGGGCACACCGTGTGATCGAAGCGGCAACGCCGTGAGTCACGAGCGCTCAAACGATGTTGAGTGCCTTGCAGCGTTTTGCCAAAGCCCGACCCCAATCGTGAGCTCGCTGCAGTTCTGCTTCGGTCATAGGTCCGTTTCCGTCGAGCGTGAAGCTCTCGTGTTCGAGCAATTCGGCGTAGCCGTGATGTCGTAGCCTCCGAGCGATACCTCGTGCAGCCGACCCTGTCAGGATCTCGGGCTTGTGCGCTCGTGTGTCGAACGCTGCGCAGAACCGTCCATCACCGTCGGGGAGATCCTTGATCCACCCTCGAAGCCCGGGTCCGCCGAATTCGTCATCGAGATCAATCGTCGGGTCCTCCTCCGCTGTCTGTGCAGCGGACTTGCGGCTGGCCTTCGATGTCATGCCATGCAAGTGGGTCGGGCCTCCGACGATCAGGAGCTGGACATCGCCAACCTCTGCCGGAGTGATCTTCTTGGTAGCTGTCACTCGTACCTCGCCCAGCTCCTCGAGGTTCGCTGCAATCCGTTCTGCCACCTCGTGGGTGTTCCCGAACATCGACTCGTAGACGACGATCGACCTCATCTTCGCTCCTCTCATGGCGTCCCCGTGCGGACGGCGCTCTCACCTCGATCCTCATGGAACCAAGATGCTGAGCACAGGGACGAAGGGCCTTTCTGTTTGCTCCGGACGCTCGGAAGCAACGCCTGGACCCTCTCGACATCGGTCGATCGAGTCCGTCGATGTCGGCGACCTCGAAACAAGCCATGAAGGAGCGGTCGGCAAAGCGATGTCGATCAGCTTCGATGTCACCTTCGTTGACATGCCCGAGCTGTTCAACAATCTGCATTGCTTGGTCGAGGATGATCGATGGGCTGTCGGCCGTCGTCTGCCGGGCTTGCGAGGATGATTCGGGAGGTCATCTCGGATGGCGTCATCAGGTGCGGTCTCGCTTTTGATGGGGTGAGCGTTCGATGAGGCGATCGACCGACCATCTTCCCTGCAGCGTGGGTATCGCTCGAGCGACGTTGGTTCGAAGCGTCGGATGACGCGAACGTCGCCCGGTTGCCAGCTGTTGCAGCTGCGGCATTCAGACCTTCGACCCTGTTCGTCCAACCGACGCAGTTCCACGCTGGTGCTAGGAGCTGAACGACAGCCTTGTCGGCCAGCCTGACGAAAGGCACACCTTGTTCATTCTTCATGAAGACGCCAAAGTCGGACGGCTGAAGTCCGTCCCGCTCTTCGCCGATGCGTCCCGCACTGCACTGCGACATCTCGCTTCCACAGCGGACGAAGTGACCGTTCCCAAAGGCTCGACCCTCATTCACCAAGGCCACGACCATCACGAGGGTTACGTGATCGTGGCAGGACGCGTGGAGGTCGTCCTCGACGGCGAGCGAGTGGCCGAGATCGGCGAGGGTGAGATTGTCGGCGAGCTCGGCTTGTTCGGGCAACGTCCAGCGAGCGCCACGGTGAAGGCGCTGACTGCCGTCGAAGCTCTGATCATTCCCTACAACCGCTTCGATCGGATTCTCGATGAGAATCCAACGCTGACGAAGACCATCGCAACAAAGCTCGCGGCGCGCCTGCACGGCATGGACGTACGTCACCGCAGCGAACCGAGTCACTGACTCGACCTGCCGGCCATCAGAGAAAAGCCAAGAACTGTCGTCCATTCACCGAGTCGAAGGTCGCATCAAGTGTTTCGCTTCAAACGCATTCTCTTCAGCCCACTTGCTCAACGCAACAACCCCGCCGCAGTACGCCGCGTCACCGCACTGGTAGGAACGAACGGGGCCCATATGAAACTGCTCGGCGTCGCTCCGGAACCGACCCGCTTCCAACGATTGATTCAACCACCTGGGTTGGCCGACGAAGTCGTCGCCGCAGAGCGAGCCAGGCTGAAAGCAGTTGTTCGCCGTCTTGCCACACGCGAGACCGATGTCGTCGAGGTCGTGGTCGGCGATCCAACCAGAACCATCATCGAAAGCGTCTTGTCAGAGCATCACGATCTCGTGGTCGTCACAAGCGACGAAGATCGACAGGACCGGACAACGATCCGTCGGCTGCTGCGCACATGCCCGTGTCCCGTCTGGGTCATACGTCCAACACGGGCCCGCACACAGCGAGTACTGGCATGTGTCAATCCAGACCCCGCCGAGTTTGACGTCAACAAAGCCATCCTCGAGCTCGCTTCTTCAATGGTTGCCATGAGCGGCGGCGAGTTGCACGTTCTTCACGCCTGGCAGCTCTACGGAGAAGCCACGCTCCGTAGCTCAGCCTTCGTGCGAGCGACCCCAGACCAGATAAGCAAACTGCTCCTGGCCGAAGAGCGGCGCAGCCAGCAGGCGCTCACCAAACTCCTCGATACAGCCCTCGTCGAGCCAGAAGTCTCCGTCGAAGTCCACCTTGTCAAAGGAGCGCCGGAGGACATCGTTCCCGAGCTCGTCGCCAAGAAGCGGATCAATCTTGTGGTGATGGGGACCGCTGGGCGTACTGGTCCGGCGGCGATGATCATGGGCAACACCGCCGAGCGCATCATCGATGACGTGAAGTGCTCACTCATCGCCGTGAAACCTCTGAGCTTCGTGAGCCCAGTGAAGACGCCGTGATCGCCGTCGGGAGGCGTCGAGCTCGCCTGACCACCGCAGGCTCGCGTCTCGCGTGTCTCGAGCGGGCCGAGATCGAAGGCCGTTCGACCCTGACCCCATTCCCTCATCGGATGCAGGATGCGGGGAAGAGCGCAGGGAGCGCTCAGGAAAGGTCACCGACATGCCTAGACATCGATTCACCCTCAGCGTTGTCTCGACTGCGATCGCCATCTTCGTTGGCAGTCTCGGTCTTGGTCTGCCCATGGCAGCGGCCCAGACCGACGACCTCACGATTCCAGACAGCACCGTGATCCGTGGAAACCCAGGAGACGTCGTGGAACTCCAACGGCTTGCAGTCGACCCGTCACTCGTCGGGCCGTTGTGCACGTGGACGGCAACGGTGACCAATCAGGCCTCAGTTCATCCGAACAGTGACGTCCTCGTCGAGTCGAACGGCACCACGCTCGTGGTCGCCGACGTCGAAGCAACTCCGAACCAGGTCACATCGAACTCAGGCAGCGTCGCCTTGGCATCTGAGGTTGTCGTCTCGATTCGACTCGGACCCGACGGCAGTTTCAGTGGAGGCATGGACGTCACCATCGACTACTCGATGTGCGGTTCGATGCCCACGACAACAGTCGCTGCCACCACCAGCACCATCAATGAGGTGTCAACGACTGCAGAGCAGACGACGAGCGCTGTCACCGCCACCGAGCCCACGACCGTTTCGGAGCCGTCAACCACCGAGCCAGAAGTTGCTGGTCCTGAGGTGACTGCGGACGACTCCACCTCGACCACTGCACCAGCGACCACTGCACCAGCAACCACTGCACCAGAGACCACGCAGGAAGCCGCTCCAACGACGATGGACACCAACGTGCTCCCGGTCACCGGCAGCGGACTCACTTCGGCCATGGTCGTGGTCGGGTTCCTCAGCCTTGGCTGTGGGTTGGCCTTGAGCGCGGCTGCTCGACAGCGGCGCTGACGGAGCTGCCGGTCGCACACCGACGCAGCTAGGTTTCACGGCTCCGGGCGGGGACGATCACGACGGGTACATCTGCACTCCGTGCGATCTTCTCCGCAACGCTGCCCAGCAGCCAGCGAGTCATGCCACTTCGGCCGTGACTCGCCACCACGATCAGGTCAACCTCATGCTCCGTTGCAGAAGTGAGGATTCCATGTGCCGGCGAATCATCGAAACCGATGAGGACGGTCACCGACGTCCCCGGCGCACGATCAGCGGCCGAATGCTCGAGTTGCTGCCGAGCAGCTTGCTCGATATCGGTGTCCTCGGTCTTGCCGAACTCCTCGAGAGCTACTCGCTCTGGGAGATTGATGTTGCAGAAGAGTAGGAGTTCGGCATCTGCGACCTTCGCCAGTGTCGCTGCGTAGTCGAGCCCCAGAAGTGATCGAGCTGACAAATCGATGGGAACGAGAATCCTCGTGGGAACAGCCATGGTGACTCCTTTCCTCCCATCGTTCCCCCGCGTTCGCAGACTCCCCAGAGGCGAAAGTCCGCCCTGTCGGTAGCAAGATGGTTTCGCGACCCTAGGAGGGCCGTGCCGACATTCGAGGACTTTCGACCCTCACCCGTTTCGGACACACTGTGGCCAAATGGAGTCGTGGAAGACACGACCAGCGAGGTAGCAACGAACGAGGCAACTTCGGACGGGACCGCTGTTTGGTGGGCTCAGGCCAGATCATCTCTCCAGGGGCTTCCTGACGGAGGATTGAACATCGCTCACGAGGCGATCGACCGCCATGTCGACGACGGGCTGGGGCCGACGGTGGCCATTCGATGGCTCCCCACACGGGGAACGCCCATCGACCTGACCTATAACGATCTCGCCGCACAGACCAACCGTTTCGCCAACGTGATTCGAGCCCTGGGCTATGAGGGCGAGCACGGCGTCGCCACCTTGTGCGGCCGAGTGCCCTTGCTGTATGTGGCAGCCCTCGGAACGTTGAAGACCGGCGGCGTCTACGCACCGTTGTTCAGCGCCTTCGGGCCCGACCCGGTGGTTGTTCGTCTGCAGCTGGGCAAGATCGATGTGCTCGTCACGACCGAAAGGTTGTACCGACGGAAGGTCCGCTCTCGCAGGGCCGAGTTGCCCGATCTCAAACACGTGTTGCTGATCGACGGCGACGCAGACGTGTTGGACGATCCAAGCGTGCTCGGACTGGCTGCGTTGATGGATCAGGCCAAAGACACCTTCACCATCAGGCCAACCGATTCAGACACGCCAGCGCTGCTGCACTTCACGAGTGGAACCACCGGTCACCCCAAGGGTGCCCTGCACGTCCACGACGCTGTCGTGGCCCACGGATCGACAGGCCGAACGGTGCTGCGGCTTCGCCCCGGGGTGGTCTACTGGTGCACGGCAGATCCTGGTTGGGTCACCGGCACCTCGTACGGGCTGATCGCCCCGCTGGTCAACGGGGCGACTTGCGTCATCGACGAGGCAGAGTTCGACGCTGACCGCTGGTACCGAATCCTTCAGGATGAAGGAGTGCAGATTCTCTACACCGCTCCGACTGCCCTCCGGCTCCTGCAGCGGATCGGTGCCGATGCTCGCGAACCCTATGACCTGTCCGGTTTGGAGTTGGTGGCCAGCGTCGGCGAGCCACTCGACCCCGAATCGGTGCTTTGGACGAGGGAAACGTTCGGCGTCCCGGTGCTCGACACGTGGTGGCAGACCGAGACCGGGGCGATGATGATTGCCAATCGAATCGACGACGAGGTTCGCCCCGGATCGATGGGTCGCCCTCTTCCCGGGGTCGAGGCCTGCATCATCGCCTGCGACGACGAAGGCGAACTGCTGCTCGACGAGGCAGGAGACCCCGTGGTCATGCACGACACCGGTGTGGTTGGCGAGATCGGGCTGCGCACAGGGTGGCCATCGATGTTCCGCACATACCTCGGCGATCAGAGCCGGTACGACGAGTGCTTCCGAGGCCAGTGGTATCACTCCGGCGACCTGGCCAAACGCGACGAAGACGGCTTCTACTGGTTCGTCGGCCGAAACAACGACGTCATCAAGTCGGCAGGCCACCTCATCGGACCCTTTGAAGTCGAGTCGGCGCTGACCGAGCACCCAGCGGTCGTCGAGGCGGGAATCATCGGAAAGCCTGACGAAACAATGGGGTCCATCGTCAAGGCGTTTGTCGTTCTCAAAGACGGCGAGAAGGCAAGCGATGCCCTTCTGAAGGACATCCGGGCTCACGCTCGACGCAGCCTCGGACCTGTCGTCGCCCCGCGCGAACTCGAGATCGTCGACCGCCTTCCCCACACCCGAAGCGGGAAGATCATGCGGAGGCTTCTCAAGGCACGCGAACTCGGTTTGGCCGAGGGAGACATCTCAACCCTGGAGACGGAAACATGAATCTGCCACTCGCTCCGGTCCGAATGCTCGGCGACATGATCCGCATTCGGGTCTTCGAAGAGCGATGCGCCGAGCTCTACGGTCAATCAAAGATTCGCGGGTTCCTGCACCTCTACGTCGGGCAGGAAGCCATTGCTGCCGGGATCGTTCCTCAACTGTCCGCCGATGATGCGCTGCTCGGCACATATCGAGAACATGGGCATGCGTTGATTCGAGGCGTTCCCGCCGGCCAGATCATGGCTGAGATGTTCGGCAAAGCGACGGGGTGCTCCGGCGGTCGAGGCGGCTCAATGCATCTGTTCGACGCTTCTCGCCACTTTTACGGAGGCAATGCAATCGTGGGCGGGCATCTTCCTGTGGCCGCTGGCCTTGCCCTTGCCGACGTCGTGCTTGGCCGTATCAGTCGTGTGACGGCGTGCTTCTTCGGCGAGGGAGCGGTCGCTGAGGGCGAGTTCCACGAAGCGATGAACATCGCCGCACTCTGGGACTTGCCTGTCCTGTTCTGTTGTGAGAACAACCTCTACGCCATGGGAACCTCTCTGACCTCCAGCGAATCCCAAACCGATTTGGCGCTCAAGGCGGCGGCATACGAGATGCCCTCTTGGGTTGTCGATGGAATGGACCCGCTGGCAGTCGCCGAATCAGCCCACCGGGCCATCAACACGATTCGGGGCGGGGGTGGACCGGTGTTTCTCGAGTTACGGACCTACCGATTCCGAGCTCACTCGATGTTCGACCCCGAGCTGTACCGCAACGCAGATGAAGTCGAGCAATGGAAAAAGCTCGACCCGATTCAGAAGCTGTCTGACCTGCTGCTCGAGCGGGAGCAGGTGACCGCCGCCGAGGTCGACGAGGCCTGGGCTGCGGCGAAGGACGAGACCCAAGATGCGGTCGACTTCGCCGAAGCAGCACCGCTGGAATCGGTCGACACGCTCGAACAACACACCTACGCAGGAACAGACCAATGACCGACACCGGCACCACGTACCGAGAAGCCATGCGGACCGCAATACACGAGGCGCTCGCAACCGACGACCGCGTCATCGTCATGGGCGAAGACGTCGCCGACTACGGCGGAACCTATGCAGTGACCAAGGGCTTGGCCGAAACGTTCGGCACCGCACGCGTCCGAAACACACCGCTTTCGGAGTCTGGATTCGTCGGCGCCGGCATCGGTGCAGCGATCAACGGAATGCGCCCCATCGTCGAGATCATGACGGTCAACTTCGCGTTGTTGGCCATGGATCAGATCGTCAACACTGCCGCAACGCTGCGTCACATGTCCGGGGGGCAAGTGGGGGTTCCCATCGTGATCAGGATGGCCACAGGTGCCGGCCGACAGTTGGCAGCACAACACTCGCACAGCCTCGAAGGCTGGTTTGCACACGTGCCGGGGCTGAAGGTCGTGGCGCCAGCTACTGTTCGCGACGCCCGATGGATGCTCCCGGCTGCGCTCGCCGATCCGGATCCTGTGCTGATCTTCGAACACGCCAATCTCTACGGCACCCGCGGTGACCCCGGACTCGATCCCGTGTCGCTCACGGGGGCGGAGATCAGCCGACCGGGCGATGACTTGACGATCATCTCGGCGGCGGGAATGGTCGGCAAGGCGGTCGATGCGGCGACTCAACTCGCCGCCGACGGTGTTTCGGTCGAGGTGATCGACCTCCGGTGCCTGCGCCCGCTCGACTCTGAGACGATTCGCCGATCGGTGGACAAGACGCACCACGCGCTCGTCATCGACGAAGGTTGGCGATCGGTTGGACTTTCCGCCGAAATCGCCGCCGACGTTTCGGAGGCGTGCTTTTTCCAACTCGATGCGCCGGTTGGGCGTTTGGCCACCGTCGAGGTCCCCATTCCGTACGCGGCTCACCTCGAGAAAGCGGCCATCCCTCAAGTAGACGACATCGTCGCTGCAGCACAACGGGTGAGGGCGGGAGGCCTGGTCGATGCCTGACGTCGACGAGAGCAACGGAACCATCGTCTCACTCCCGTCGCTTGGAGCTGACATGGACACGGGTTCGGTTCTCGAGTGGCGCGTCGCCGTGGGCGATCACGTCGACAGAGGTGACGTCGTTGCGTTGGTCTCCACCGACAAGTCCGACATCGACGTCGAGGCCTGGGACACCGGCCTGGTCACCGAACTCATCGCCACCATCGGCGAGGAGCTCAGGGTCGGAGAACCGTTGCTACGTCTGGGCAACGACGCCGAACATGTTGCCGACGCTCCGACTGTCACCCCGGCGCCAGCGCAAGAAGAGACAATCGAGGCAGCAGCTACACCCTCGATCGCTGATCGTCCCGCCAGTACACCACCAGAGCGCCGAACCCCAGCTTCTCCCATGGCCCGCCGCATTGCCGCCGAGCGTGGCGTTTCGCTCGGCGATCTCGAAGGAACCGGACCACACGGCGCCGTCATCGCCGCCGATGTTCGACGCAGATCGAACACGCCAGGCGCCCAAACGCCAGCGTGTCGAGATGACGACCCGATGCGTCGCAGGATCGCCGAGCGGATGACGCGTTCGAATCGAGACATCCCGACCTACCACCTCGAACGAGACATCGACATGGGTCCTGCACTCGAGTGGCTCCGGGCCCACAACGCCGAACTCCCCGTCGCCGAGCGAATTCTGCCTGCTGCACTGCTGGCGTGTGCTTCCGCCCATGCAGCGAGCGAAGTAGATCGCTTGAACGGCACCTGGACCGACGGTGGTCTTGATGTCAGTCCAACGGTCGATCTGGCCGTTGTGATCTCGCTTCGCACTGGAGGGCTGGTGACACCAACGGTGGCCGACGCTGACCACCTCACCCCGGGCGCCATGATGGCGACGATGCGCGACATGGTCACGCGAGCTCGCAAGGGTCAGCTCCGAGGGCGTTGGATGATTCCGTCGAGCATCGCCCTCACCAATCTCGGAGACAACGGCGCCGATCGGGTCAGTGGGGTCATCTTTCCTCCACATGTGGCCATCGTCGGGTTCGGGCGAATCAGCCAGCGGCCGTGGGTCGTCGACGGAGAGGTCATTGCCCGCCCAGTTGCAACGGCCTCGTTGGCTGCAGACCATCGGGCGAGTGATGGCGTGGACGGCAGCCGGTTCCTGGCGGTCATCGCCGACCGACTCGAACACCCTGAGTTGATGGGGGGCTGAGCTTTCGGTGGGCTGAGCTTTTGGGACGTCCGGCCCTGCTGCGATGCAAGTCGTGCAGCGACACTAGGCATGTGAACCGTTGAAACTCGCTCTATGGAAGGGAGTGATCCCATGACTCGAAAGGTTCGCCGCCCACTCCCCCGATACCGTCGCCTCTACTTCCGACGCCAACCGTTGCCGGAGACCACTCGACGATGTGGTCGGGCGGGGGTCGCCCGCGCAAAGTCGGCGCTCGAGCATCCTGACGCCGACACTCCAACCGACGACGTGCAACAACTGGTCCTCGACCTCCACGTCACAACCCCAAGCAACGGCATTGGCAAGACCCGTGGCTGAAACCACCACACCGACCGACGCCTGCGACCTTTGCAGCGAACGAATCGATCTCGGCGCACGTGGCGTACTCACCGTCCGCCACGCTCGGGCCGGCGACGAGCACGAGTTGGGCTTGCTCTATGACACGCTCGAGGTGCCGGATCTCCTCACACGTTTCTTCACTGCTGGCACGCCGGGTGAGCGATTCCTCGAAGGATGGGTGTCGGTGGCAGCACGCGGCGGACGGTGTCTCTTGGTTGAACTTGCAAAGGACGACAGATCGAGGGTGGTTGCCGAGGCAGGTTTTGCTCCGCTCGCTGACGGCGACGTTGAACTCGGCATCACGGTTGCCCCTGATCACCGCGGCTGGGTCGGCCCATGGTTGCTCGACGTGTTGCTCGCCCATGCCGCTGCGGCAGGCATCGAGAACATGCAGGCGCTCGTCAAGACCAGGAACCGGCCCATGCTCGACCTCATCAGGCATCGCGGCTGCGCTCGATTCGAAGAAGCGGACTGGGAGACCACGCGAGTCACCATGTCTACGAGCGGTCACACCCCGAGTTGGCCGCCAGGTGCCGCATCCCCGAGGGTGCTGATCGAAAGCACTCGTTCCCGGCCCGATGTGGCGAGACGCGTCCGCCAGCAGAGTGGCACGACGCTGATCTGCAGCGGGTTCGGACAACCTGGTTCCCATTGCCCGCTCCACGCTGGTGAGCCCTGCCCACTGATTGCTGGAGCCGATGCCGTGGTCTTGGACAGCCAGTCCACGCCGACTGCAACCGCCGAATGTCTGAAACTGCGTCAAACAATTGCGGCAGTGCATCCCGACGCCCACGTCATCGTTGACCAACAGGTCGAAGGGCTCCCCCGTCGCAACTCGGTGATCGACCTCGGCCTGGCGTCCACTGCCACAGACGATGTCTCAGCAGATTCCGTACCCGACAACGAAAGCACGGATTGACATGACCAACAGCAGCTACTCGACCAACTACGTTGCTCGTCATCACGAGCTCCAGACCGGCCTCAGGTCGCTCAGCGAAGCGATCGGCCCGACCATGAGCGGCTTCGGCAAGCTCCATCGATCAGCCATGGCGGCGGGTGCTCTCGATGCGGCAAGCAAGGAACTGATTGCGCTCGCCATCGGCATCACATCTCATTGCGGGGGGTGTATTGGCTTCCACGTGCACGATGCCCTCGCTGCCGGAGCCACGAGGGCACAGATCGAAGAGACCATCGGCGTGGCGATTCTGATGGGCGGAGGACCAGCAGCGGTCTTTGGCGCTGATGCACTCGCGGCGCTAGGACAATTCGAACAGAAGGGCGTGACGCGTGAAGACGGTGCTACCTGATCGCCCCGCAACACTCAGCGCTTCACGACCAACACGCTGCACGGCGCATCGTGCATCACCTTTGTCGAGGTGCTCCCATGCCGAAGCCGATCAACGGCACCTTCGCCCCGTGACCCAACAACGATCAGGTCAGCCTTCACCTTGCGAGCCAACGAGAGGATCGCCGTGGCTGCTTCCTCGGTGACTTCGTGCGCAGTGTGAGGGATTCCGCGAGCAGTCAGGATGCTCGCGGCTTCCTCCATCACCGGCCGGGCAATCAGATCGCCGGTCAGTTGATCGTGGAACTCGTCGGGCAGATCTCGATCCAGTCGTTGCAGTTCCGAAGGTGTCAGCGGCTCATACGCGGTGACGACGTGGACCGTGCCGACGGGGGCGATGCTGGCCATCTGGCCAGCGAGTTCCACAGCATCTGTTGCATCGGTTGAGCCATCGGTTCCGACGACGATTCGGGAGAACATTTTGACACTCCTTGGTTTGGGACTCACGGCCGAAGGCTGCGGTCGAGAGCCGAATGGTGTTACGCAGTGAGTTCCGGCTCATCTCGCCCGGCAGTCACGACAACGAGGACTGGGGAGACGCTCGTTGCCACCAAGCCCATGGCCGTCGAACCGAGCATTCGTCTGGCTATGCCGCTGTCGCCATGTGTGCCGAGCACGACCACTCCGCCGCCAAGATGCTGCACGGCACTGAGCAGACCCCGCACAACGTCGGTCCCGTGAATCACTTCCCAACCAACGTTGTGTCCTGAGGCGATGAGACGATCAGCAACAGACTGGAGGTAGCCGCTTTCGGCCACGCGTTGCCCATCGCTTCGAAGCCTCGCCACGTGAGCAGAGGTCGAAGGGTCGATCACTTGAACCAACTGGAGCCGCTGGCCGATCGACGCGGCGAAGGCTACGGCACAATCGATCGCCCGCTCTGCGGTAGGAGATCCGTCGAGAGCAACCACGACAGGCCGAGACAAGTCCTCGTAGTCGGCATTGGGCCCGATGATGAGCGCCGGTCCAGCGATCGCTCGCAGGATGCTCCCCGCAATCGACGCAATTCCGCCTTGATCGGCATGCATCGAACGCATGATGGTCAGCGCCGTCGGAGGGATGATGGGTGCTAGCGCCTCGGCTATTTGCTCGCCTGAAACGAGTGTTGAACTGGTGTCGGTGCCGGGGAAGCGCTGGCTGAACGCAGAGCGAATCGCCTCGAGTCGATCGTTGTCGACCGGGTCATCGGGTAGGCGAACATGGACGATGTGGATGCCCAAGTTCCAACGCTGTGCCAAGTTGTGGGCGACCGAGAGCGCAGGCTCGTGCCGATCGTGTGCCATCAAAGGCACGACGATCTCCGATGTCGCCGCGAATTCGTCGGTCAGGTTCGGAGCCTGTGTTCTGGTTGAGTCGTTCATGACTTGCCTCCTGATGCGTCGTTCGGTTGATCCACGTGCAGCTGCTTTGGTTGGTCCTCGCCGATGCCGCCAGGGCCTGCAAGCAACTCCGCAGCGATCCTCTCAGTCCATCGATCGATGTCAATCCATGATCGAGCGTCACCGCTTCGCGCCTTGACCCATCGAGCAAGCCATCGTTCCGGTGGCGAGAGTCCAGGAATATCGAGTCGACCGCCGAAGAGGTGGTGCTGGCGAGCCCCGCTGATCGACAGGAGCGTGGCTTCTTCGTCAGGGCGCATCGGCTGTGCGGGTATGCCCTCTTCGATCGGGCCACTGCTGAAGAGCCAAGACGGCCGAGACCGTATGACTTCGCTGTGCTCGCGAAGCAGTGTCGTTGCTTCCGGCTTCCAACGACCTCGATAGATCGCGCTCCCGATGACAAAGCCGTCGTAGCGGTGGAGATCGGTGATGAGATCAGGTTGGGCGACATCGACATCGATCCCATAGCGGCGGAGCGTTTCAGCCATCTGTCGGCCGATCTCCGCCGTTGCGCCGTGGGTACTCGCTGCACTCACAAGGACTCGCATCAAAACTCCGCTTGACTTGGGTTGGACGTTTACCTCTGGTGACAGCCTGCACTCCAACCCAGCGTCTCGGCAGTGCCGAAGGTCCCCTCGATCAGCTCCAGTCGCGACGCTGACGCTCAACGAGGCCTACCTTTCGCATTCCGTCAAGCGGCTGGTCCTCGCCAGCGAAGGGGCTTCGATGCTCGTGGTGGTCGGGGCCGCCAAGCGGTCCTCGGGTCTAGGAGCCTGAGTGTCACCCAACACGCAACCTGCCTCGATCCGGGACCTCTGCCCCTGACCTCCGCCCCATCGATACGGGTGAATGGTGTCATGACTCCAAATCCACCCCGCATTGTCGATGACCTCATGACCGACGACCTGATCACGATCGGGCCGTCAAACACGATCGGTCAGGCGCGAGATCTTCTCATCGCGCTCGGCATCAATGCGTTGCCCGTTGTTGACAACAGCGACGTCGTCGGGATTCTGACGTCGTCAGACCTTGCCGACGACTGGTCCGAGGAGCTTCCCGTCTCGGCGGCGATGAGCGCTCCTGTGCAAAGCATCCATCCCGAAACAACTCTGCGAGCTGCGGCCGATCAGATGCTGGCGCTCGACGTGCACCATTTGATCGTGCAAGACAGCGATCGGATCGGGATCATCACCACGTTCGATCTCTTGCGGGCGCTCACAGCGCTCGCCACCTCATGAGCACCGAGCTATCGGGTGTCGCAACAGTGCTTGCCGTGATCGTGTCCGTCGCACCCGAAGTCGAAGGCGAGCTGGGGGCACTCGATCGCAACGCGGACGTCTTCGAATCTCTTGGGCTTGACTCGATGGACCACCTCGACGTCATGACCGGGATCGCTGAGCGTACCGGTATCGAGATTCCCGAACGCGAGTACGGCCAGCTACGCAGCGTTTCGGCGCTTGCCGAACGCATCACGGTCTGAAGCATCCATCACGGTCTGAAGCATCACTGACGACTCGACCGCTCATTCGCTGCCTCGGATCTGACGCGTTGCTTCTCGCATCGTGACCGACATCGCGTCGATCAGTTGGCGTCCGGTGTCGACAAGGTCTTCGCGGACGGCGACGTCACCGATCGCGTGACTGACCGTGTCGACGGCAGCCTCGACCGCTTCCGACAGCCGTTCGAGGGCTGCATCGGACTCTCGAAGATCGTCGTCGCTGAACTCCTGCTCGGCATGCAGCTTGAGCTTCAGGCCGAGGCTGGCGAGCTCGTCGCCGACCTTGCCCCACGCTTGCTTGATCTCTTGTGTCGTCATCTGGTCTCCATTCATTGGCTTCGTCCTCAGCGTCAGGTCAGTCGTCACATGCAAACAGGGTCCTACGTCATCACGCGTACTACCGGAGGGTGACAAAGGTCCCTAGCCGTTGACGATGCCTTGAACGATGCTGACGGTGAGAGAACCCACCGAGGCCAGGCGGTCGGCGCACCATTGCCGAGTGTCTCATCGGGTGCGGTGCTTCATCCCAACACCCAACGCCCGCCCTGCGTCAGGGCTTCTGTGTCCTCGAGACACACCACCGGAGTGACAGGCCGAAGCACCGCCCTCTCGCCTTCCCGCTCGCCATCAGGCCAGCAGCAGCGGGTACATCGCGAGGTAGAGCCCGATCAAGGCGATGCCTGTCCAGCGGGTTGGTCGCGGCGACCGGATGAGCAGCACGGTCGCTGCAGCGACGATCAGCGCAGCGACAAGGCTGCCCCGCGCGATCCCCGCGCTGAGGGCTGTCGGAAAGAGCAACGGACCAATGCCGGGAGACAGTGTGGCGTCCACGAACGACGATCCGAGGAGATCGCCCATCGCCAGCTCGCCGGACCCTTGCCGCAGCGCTCGATAGTCGATCACGAGCTCGGGGAGTGACGTTCCGGCAGCCAACACGAAAAAGCTGAGCAGATACTCGGGAGCGCCGAGGGCCTCGGCAGCTCGAGTGAAGGACTCCACGGCGACGGTGGCGCCCAAGCCAACCAATGACAGAAAGAGCAACGTTCGGCCGACGAGTTGGCGGGTGACGCCAGGCTCTTTTGCAGGCCTGACAATCCGCTCGGTCGGCCGTTGGATGATGAAGGTCCCTCCCAACCAGAAGGCCACGAGCAGGGCACCGTCAGCACGATTGAAGCGACCGTCAGCGAAGAGCACCGCCGCAGTGAGGAGAGACAGCACCGTCATGACCCCGACGGTGAGAATGAACCGCCGCGTCGATTCGAGCCCTCGGACGAAACACAGCACACCAAGGACGGCGGTCAGCTGCGTCACCACCGACCCGGTCGAGTCTCCAACATTCAGATCACCATGGTCGCGAGCCGAGGCAATGATGCTGTTCGCCACCTCTGGGAGGTCGGTTCCGACTGCAACGATGGTCACGCCGATCACAAAGGCCGACAGTCCCAAGTGAGCGCCGAGCTTCACCGCAGCGTCCAGAGCGTGACCGCTTGCCCATATTGCTCCCAGCAATCCAAGTGCTGCGCTGATCAACCAAAGGAAGGTCACGTCTCGGTTGTCGTCGACATCGTCGCGTTCGGTCAGAGTCGTCGGTCCCTGATTTGATTCCGCTGGGACGAAGGACTCTGCCTCTCATGGCTCGCTCGATGTTCGATCACACCATGAGCAACTACGAAGCTGCAGCCATCGTCGACGACTTCATGTCGAGTGGCCCGGTCACCCTCCATGTGTCTGACAACGCCGGGCGAGCGCGAGATCTCCTTGCAGCAATGGGTTTCCACGCACTCCCCGTGGTCGAGGCCGGTCGCATCGTCGGCATCGTCACGACCACCGATCTCGCCGACAACTGGTCTGACGACACGCCAGTGAACCAGCTGATGAGCCGGTCGCCGCACAGCATCAAGCGGGACGCAACGCTCGAGGCTGCAGCATCGAAGATGCTTTCCAACGAGGTGCATCACCTCGTGATCGATGATGCCGAGGGATCAGGCATTCTGAGCAGCTTCGACCTCCTTCGGGTTTTGACCGAACGGACCCTCTCGTCATGACCGGGCCAGTTGTGGCCGTCGAAGCCGCACAAGACGAGTCCCTTCTTGGAGACAGCGGCCTCCGCAGTGTTGTTGTCGGTGTGGATGGCTCTGCGGAAGGCCGCGCTGCGCTTCACTTTGCGGCGAAAGTGGCCGAGGGCGCAGGGGCAACACTCATCGCAGTCACCGCCGTCGACCCTCCAGCCGGCGAGCTCTCGCCCGACCTTCACGATCGAATCGAAGCCGAACAACGAGCATCACTGCCCGACATCGGGATTCCGCTCGCCGTCTGCTCCGTCAGTCCTTCCCGCCACGTGATGCGCCAAGGACGGGCGCAAGATGTGCTCGTCGACGTTGCGACCGAGGTCGACGCTGACCTCATCGTTGTCGGACGAACAGGTCTGCACAGTTCACCCGGCTTCCTCCACATCGCCAGCGTTCCCGAACAGTTGGCTCATCACACGTCTCGACCGCTCGCCGTGATCCCTGCGACGGCGATGGACTTCGAGCAGGTCGTACTCTGCGATACCCCGTCCGCAGCGACCCGAAAGGCCCGCACGTGGTCAGCCATACTGGCAGCAGCACTCGGGCTCCCGCTCCGCTCGAACGACAGTCGAGAGCGCTCAGAACTGCTTCGATCGATCTCCAGCGGCGGTGACATCGGAGTGTGTGCCCTCGAACAAACCGGAGCGCTCACCGAGTTCAGAGCCGGGGGAACTGGCTTTTACCTGCTCCACCGTGCCACGAGACCTCTGGTGCTCCTCCCCCCGAGCAGCGATCGGAACTGACGATCGGCCCTGGGTCCTGGCCAGCGATCACGCAGTGTCTCACCGGTGTGCAACCACGGCGAGTGCAGCCTCGGCGGTTGCACTCGAAGAGTCTGCTGTCGAGAGCTTGTTCGCTTCAGGCCACGGTGCCTGTCGGTCGCGGAGTGCGTCCAGGATCTCGGGCCGAGCATCGCTCGGATCGTCACCAGCATCGAGGCGGCGCGCGATCCGCTGCCGAGCTGTGTCAACGTCGAGAACACACTCGATCTCGACTAGATCTGCGCCCAATTCCTGTGCCACCAGCCTTGCTCGCTCGCGCTGATCAGGATCGCTGAATGATGCATCAAGGATCGCTGACTCACCATGAACAAGCAGCAGGGAGGCTCGTCGGAACATCTCGTCATAGGTGCGGGCGCTCGTCTCCTCGGTGTAGATCCCCTCACCGGGCGCAGCGAAGTCTCGTTCGAGCGGTGCCATACCCGTGAGTTCCTTGCGAATCTCGTCGGATCCGATCCTGCTCCAATGCTGCTCGCGCGACAGCGCCCGTGCCACGGTCGTCTTGCCGGTGCCTGGTGAGCCTCCGACGATGATCAGCCGGCGCCGCGCAAGCTCGAGATGCCGCAGGCTGAGATGGAGATAGGTACGAGCGAGACCAGCAGCCTCGGGGTCGCCTTGCTCATGGCGAAGTGATGCCACCTTGGCTCGGACGTGGGCCCGATAGGCGACATAGTGGTGAGCGAGTGATTCCGGGTGGTGCTCGTTGCTGAACTCGGCGTAGTAGCGCCACACGACATCGGCCGCCGCCGGCCCGGCCAGCCGGTCGAGGTCCATGGCCAGGAAGGCGACGTCACACAACACGTCGGCCACTCGAAGGACACGATCGAACCCGAGACAGTCGAGAATGCGCGGACCGTCGTCGAGGCAGAAGATGTCTTCAGCGGTGAGATCTCCGTGGCCGTCGCGAACGAAGCCGCCGGCCAATCGATCGGCGAACAGAGCAGCCGAGTGATCGAGATAGCGCATGGCCAGATGGGCCACCCGGTCGAACTCGGTTCGGTCGAAGACATCGCCGACCAGCGGCTGCATGTCGTGGAGGTTGTCCCGCCAGTTGCGTGCTACCGCATCGCGTCCGGCGATGTCGGCAGCGTCGATGATCGGGGATTCTGCAGCGTGAAAGGTCGCCACGGTCTTGACGATGCGCCGCAAATGGTCGTGCAGGTCTGGATCCTTGACAAGGCTGCGCAGACGGCGGCGAGCTGGCAGTCGTTGCATGACGATCATTCGGTCGACCAATTCACCACCCTCGCGGACATCTGCCGCGCCAAGGTAGACATCTGGAGCCATCCGACGGTTGAGCCTGATCTCCTCGTCAGCTGCTTTGATGCGCTTGGCCGAGGTGCTGAAATCGAGAAACGATGTCTGGATCGGCTTGAGAATCTTGTAGGCGCGATCGGCGGTGAAGAAAACGGTGGAGATGTGCGACTCGGCCACACCTGGTGACGCATCGGGCGGTGGCGGTAGCTGATCAGTCATGGGCTCAACGTATTCCTAGATCGACAAACACATCAGAGGCTGAGGTCCGCGACGCGATGCGCTGTGGCTGGGGGACGTCGTGCCGTGCCCCGTGCGAAGCGAGAAACCGAGAATGGTCACAAACAACAAGAAAGGAACACCGTGACCCAGGTGTCAACAATTGTGCACCTGCGCCAGCCGAACCCTTCAGTGCCGGGCGCTCATGAGCATTCACCACCAACGCAACCCGAGGCAAGGCCCCAACCCCTGTCCCCACGATCGACCCAACCCGTACCAGGCGATCGGTCTCGGTGATTCGTCGAGGTCAGCCGCCACGATCTTTGTGGAACTCGCTCGAGGTGAGCCTCGCCGGCCCGAGCGCGTTCGATGCTGCTCCCCGAAACCGGCTGTCCAATGCAACGAGCGGCTTCGTCATCCGTCGAGCAGCGAACAGACCAATCAGTGCAACACCAGACCCGACAACGCCATCCAGCACATAGTGATTGGCCGTGACCACAACAGCGAGTGCCATGAGAGCGGGTCCGGCGACAGCAAAGCAACGAATCAGCCACAGCCGGCTGGAACCCAACAGAGCAATGCCAATCAGGAGATTCCAACCGACGTGCAGGCTCGGCATCGCTGCGTACTTGTTCACCAGTGCGGGTGGCTGAAGAACTCGGTACGACGTCGATTGCTCGGTGACGGTGTCGATGAAGCCAGCGTCGATGAGCCTCGGCGGGGCGACAGGCAACGAAACAAAGATGACCAGCCCGATCGCACCTGAGATGAACATGGCATTTCGTAAGACGAGATACGCCTCGATGCGAATGTGGTGCAACCACAACAGGGTTGCGACAATCACAGGCCAGTGGAACCAGATGTAGACCCAATTGGCGAGCGTGGTGAGGCCATGCGCCTCGGTCCACGATTGCATCGACCGTTCCACGGCGATCCCGAGGTCCTCTTCATGTTCGAGGAGCCGCAGACCGTTCTCGATCGCCAGGGACTCCCCTCCCTCTGTTCGACCACGCACAACGAAGTAGAACAGCACGGCGCAGCCGATCAGCGCGGTCTGCTTGGCGAGCTCGATCAGGCTTCGGGCGGGGGCTTTTCGACGCAGCAACTCCATCCGGGCTCCATTCACGGGTGAACCATCTCACGATGATCTTGAGATGCAGCCCGCAGATGTGGCAGGGGCGAATGTCAGTTCAGGCGCTCACCGCAGTCAGGGTCCGCCGACCCTGGTCGAGATCGTGACGTTGATCGAACCTGAACCCATGAGTGCCAGCTGGGTGGATCTTGCAACCGTTCTCGGTCTTGTTGGCGTCAACGCTGTTCTCTCCGGTACAGAGATGGCATTGATCTCACTCCGCGGCAGCCAGCTCGAATCACTCGCCGAGCGGAGCAAACGAGGACAACACGTCGCTGAACTCGTCGCCACACCGAGCCGATACCTCTCAGCACTCCAGTTGGGGATCACGCTCGCCGGCTTCCTCGCTTCAGCTTCGGCAGCAGTCGAACTGAGCCAATCGGTGGCGCCACGGCTGGGCTTTCTCGGTGGTTCGGCCAGAGCCACGTCGGTCGTACTCGTCACGATCTTCGTCTCACTATTGACCCTCGTGTTCGGCGAGCTCGTTCCGAAACGAATCGCGATGCTGCATGCCGAGCGGTGGAGTCTTGCTGCTGTGATTCCCCTCACGTGGTTCATGACCATGGTCGGCCCCGTGCTCAAGTTGCTCGAGGTCCTCACCGACAGCGTCCTTCGTCTGACCGGTGGTGGAGTGGGTGCCCAGGACGAGGAGTTCAGCAATGACGAGTTCATGCACCTCATCGTGAACCAAACTTCGATGGATCCTTCACAACGCCAGATCCTTTTCGAAGCGGTCGCCGCCAGCGATCGCACGCTGCGTCACATCTTGGTTCCGAGGCCGCTCGTGGTCAGCGTGGACGTCACAGACTCCGCCGGAACTGCCGCACAACGCCTACGAGAAACTGGCGTCTCCCGGGCGCCATTGATCGACCACGATTTGGATCACCCTGTTGGCCACATCCACATTCTTGATCTGGTTGATGCGAAAGGTCCGGTTGCTTCGCTGGCACGGCCCGTCCTGGCGTTGCCGGAATCACTAACGGCCTTTCGAGCGCTTCGTCAGCTCCAGGCCAGTCAGACCAAGCTGGCGGTCGTGGTGGATGAACACGGAGGAACCGCTGGCATCGTCACCGTCGAGGACATCGTCGAAGAGCTCATCGGCGAGATCCATGACCACACCGACCAACCAGACGCCATCGCCACCTTTGACACCAGCGGAGCCGTCGTTCTCCCCGGCACGTTCCCAATTCATCGCGTCGGCGAGCTTGACCTTGCGCTGCCGGACGGAACGTATGTCACCGTCGCCGGCTTGGTACTGGAACGCCTCGGCCATCTGCCCGAAGTAGGAGAGCACATCGACGTTGGTGACCACGTATTGACCGTCAGCGGCCGCGATCGACGCTCGATCACGACGGTCACCGTTCGCAACCGCGATGCAACGGCTGTGTGAGGACAAAGGACCCTGCTTCCCATTGCGTCGTTGTTGTTCGATCAAGCCATGGACAGCCGCTCGTGTCGGCGTACGTTTCTTGTCGGCGGGCTCCTTGCAACGGGAGCTCGTCGGCGCCATCGGCTGGCTGTCGTTCCGTCGACTCTCAGACCCGGGCCCACACCAGCGGCGTGCCGCTTCGTTGCAGGTCGACGCGCAACCACAAGAACATGGTGGTCACGGTCACGATGCCCGTGGCCGGACCGAGAACCGACTTGATGAGCACGAAGGTCGTGATCGACTGTGTCAGAAGCAACCAGACCGTGACCGCTGCGTTGACGAGGCTCGTGAACGACCACAGCACGGAGAGCCGGACAAAGAACTGTTCCATCAACGGATGGGTCCGCGTCGACTCCTCGAACGGGAACACGTCGCAAGCCAACTTCTGCGCGAGCGGGTGACCCAACGGCACCGAGACCAGGAACGTCACACCTACGATCACGGTGGTGACGGTCGGCTGGATGAAGTAGACCAGCATCGAACCCGTCGCGATGGCCGCGATCGTCTTACCCACGAGCGCGGCGGTACTCAGCAAGATCAGGCCGGGGATTCGGTGCCCCAAGATGGCCCGCGCACCGATCGCTGCGAACGACCACGCCAATGCGATGAGCAACGCCCACACATTCCCGAACAACTCGAGAAAACCCACGAACAGCAACAACGGGATGACCTTGCCCTCGATCACTTTCGGGAGCGAATGACGCACCACCGAACGGACGTTGGGTATGACGACGGGGTGGTGCACGAACGATCTCCTCGGTCGCCCAGCGGGCGCTGTGTCGAGTGAAGGTCGGTGCAACGGTTCGCCGTCGTGGCGAACCCGAACTCACAGCCGTGAAGCGTAGCGGCGGTCCGCAGCGATATCGGCGCGCACCTGCGAGAGCAGTTTCGCTGAGTCGATGATCAGACCAGCGGCGCCCTGTCCAAGCAGGGATCGAGCCCGAGCGCGGTCCTGCACCGCCCAGGCCACGATCGGGGCCGACGCAGCGATCGACGACAGAAACGTTGGATCAGCCAATCGCTCGTGGATCACAATGCCATCGCTCCACCCCAGCGACAGCGCCCGCGTCGCCAGCGATCGTTGCCAGGGTGAGCCGACAGACATGAACGTCTGTGTGTTTGGTCGTGTGCGGAACGGCGCCAGCTGCCACCAGCAGCGCGCAGACACCCAAAGCGGACCGTCGTCACCGACGATCACCTTGACGCCTCGGGAGAGTCTCGGATCTGGGCCCTTGAGATCCACCCAGAGCTGGGGTCCGGAGGGAAGAGCGTCGATGACTCGAGCGAACGTTGGGCGAGCTGCCGGGCGAGGTACGAGCCGACGATCCTCGTACAAGAACGAGGTCGGCCACAGCGCCTTGCTGTGGCGAACCTCGATGCGTCCTCGAAACCAATGGACATCTGCCTCCACAACGTCGGCACGACGCCCACTCCAGTTCTCCGGAACCGAGCTGTCGGCGTCAAGATTCGCCGCTCGGTGTGCCACGACAACGGGTCGGTTCGCCAACCGCCTCTTCCCGATCGCCGCTTCGTTGCCGTCCATGGACTCGATCATCGCACCTCGCGTTCACACCACACCTCTACCGACGCCCTCATCCTTTTGTCAGTGGACGAACAGCATCGAATGAGTCGCCTGGGATGGGAAGACTCACCCCAGACCTTGATGAAGCGCTGAAGCGCCGTGACTGTTGACAGAACCAGCAACACCCACAGCGCTGAGGTGAGGGCTCCGGGTATGGCGAGACCAATGCCGAGCACGACCAGACGCTCGGCTCGTTCCATGATGCCACCCTTGGCGTCGAGCCCCAGAGACTCGGCCTTGGCTCGTTGGTAGGAGATCAGCCAAGACACAGCCATGACCGAGACCGGCACCATCGTGACAAGTCCTCGCTCATCAGCGACGTAGAACCAGACCACTCCGAGCAGCAGTACCGAGTCGGTCACCCGGTCGGCCGTGGAGTCGAGGAACGCACCACGTGTCGTTGGGTCGCCAGCAGCCTTCGCAGCCGGACCATCGAAGAGGTCTGGTAGCGCCGCCGCGGTGAGACAAAGCGCCCCGGCAAACATTCGTCCGGTGGCAATCACCGCCGCCGCAGCGAACGACACCGACACCCCAAACACCGTCAGACGATTCGCTGTCGCGCCACGATGGTGGAGTCGAACACCGATCGGATCGACTCGTGCGCTCACGGCTTCGCGCCAGTAGCCGTCAAACATCGAGTGGTCCTCCTCTGGTGTTTTCTGATTGTTCCAGTTGGTCTCTATCCAGACGAGGGACCTTCGTCCCTGGGGTCAATCGTCGCGCTCGTCTCAGGATGCAAGAACAAGCTCGCTCTCAAGGAGAACCGTCATGCGTCCATCACGGATCGTTGCTCTCGTCATCGGTTGTCTGCTGGTGATCCCGGCCCTCGCCCTGCTTCTTGGTGGCGGCGCCCTCGGTCTTGGGTATGCCTTCGGCCGCGGAGATGACGGCTACTTCGACACCACCATCGACCGACTCGCGACCAACACCGTCGCCATAGCAGCCGAGGACATCACGTTCGCAGCCGACCCCGGATCACCGGATTGGGTGCTCGACGCGCTGGACGCAGACATTCGCCTGCGGCTCGTGAATCCAAGTAGTGAACGAAGCTTGTTCATCGGGATCGGGCGGGAGGCTGATGTCAACAGCTACCTGGCCGACGTTGCTCACGACGAAGTGATCGAGCTCACCGACAACCTCGATCCCACCTATCAGCGTCAGCCCGGCGGCGTGGCGGTCGCAGCTCCCGTGGACGAGGAATTCTGGGCAGCAACTGCCAGTGGACCCGGCGATCAGACACTCGAGTGGGAGGCCACCAGCGGGAGCTGGTCAGCTGTGCTCATGAACACCGATGGCAGCCCAGGCGTCGTCGCCGACGTCAACGTTGGTGCGAGGGCCGCGTTCGTTTTGCCCTTGGCGTTGACGATGGTCGTTCTCGGCGCCGCTCTGACCGCCTCAGCAGTGGGATTCATCATCGCTGGCGCTCGAGAACTCCGCCAAAACGAGATGACCCTCGAGGCTGCGCCGACGAGCGACCACCGAGGCAACGCTGTTCACCCGGTGGCGCTCAACGCTCAGCTCGACCCTGAGCTGTCCCGTTGGAAGTGGCTGGTCAAGTGGTTCCTCGCCATTCCCCACTTCATCATCCTGACCTTGCTGTTCTTCGCATTCGCCGTGCTCACCCTGGTTGCCGCCGTATCCATTGTGTTCACCGGGCGGTACCCAAGGGGCATCTTCGACTTCAACGTTGGAGTGTTGCGCTGGGCATGGCGAGTCAGCTTCTACGCAACGACTGGCGGCATCGGATCCGATCGCTATCCACCGTTCAGGCTTCAAGCCGAGCGGGGTGACCCAGCGACCCTGGACATCGAATACCCCGAACGATTGTCTCGCGGTCTCGTCTTCGTGAAGTGGTTCCTTGCAATCCCGCACTTGATCATCGTGGCCTTGCTCACCGGATCGTCGGTGCGGTGGCTGGCCAGCGAGGGCGACCGCATCGGCTTCGACCCAAACGGCGGTGGTGGGCTCCTCGGGTTGCTGGTGCTGATCACCGGGCTCATTCTGCTGTTCACCGACCGCTATCCCCAGGCGCTGTTCGATCTCATCGTCGGCTTCAATCGCTGGATCTATCGAGTCACCGCCTACGTCGCCCTCATGACCGACGACTACCCACCGTTTCGGCTCGACCAAGGCGGCGAAGAACCCTCAGCTCAGCCAACGCCGCCCCCACCTTCGGGTCCAACCGTCGATCTTCGTTCCACTCCGACAGACGTCGGCGCCCGCCCCGTCGGTACCGGTGATCAGGTGCCGTCGTAGTTGCGGTCAGGACAGTTCAAACTCCGCTGGCCGAGTGCCGAGTCGGAGAACGACGGCGCTCGACCCTGGCAGCACGCCCACTTCTGCGCCTCCGAGAGCATCCTCGGCAGGATCACGTTCACCCCACGACTGGTACAGCGTCACACCATTCAAAGCGACCTCCACCTCACGGTTTGAAGCGTTCAGCACGACGGCGACCGAACCCCGGCGAAAGCCAATGAGATCGCCGTCGCGGAAACGAAGCCAAACAACCGGTAGGGCATCCACGTCGTCGAGGTCGTGCCAGACCTGGATCAGCTGGCGGTGCCGCTCGAACCAGCTTCCCGCCACGCCACGCTGAGCCGTTGCGGTGTCCGCTTCGACATGTTGACCAAACGGCAGCCAAGGCGTTGGGTGCTGAGTGAAACCGAAGCCTGGTTCGAGAGACCACGGCATCGGGGTCCTGCAACCGTCACGGCTCGACTCCACCACCTCACCAACGGGATCCGCCCGCTGATCTGAGGGAACCACCGCCTGTTCAAGTCCCAACTCTTCGCCTTGGTACAGAAACGGAATGCCCGGAAGGAAGAGCATCGTCGTCGCCAGCGCCAACGAGCGTTGCTTTCCGAGGTCGCCGCCCCCGAATCTCGTTGCCGCTCGAGGCTCGTCCAGACTCGATCCCAACCATCCGATCGATTGGGGGTGATCTGTCCGGTCGGTTGGCCCACGCAGGACCGCTCTCAGCGCGTCGGCGTCCCATGCAACGTGGAGCGTTTCGAGCCAGGTACCAACGTCGAGGCCCTGTCCATCGATGGTCGAAGCAAAAGCTCCCGGATCCGCTACCGACACTTCGCCGATGAGGATTGCGTCGTACTCTTGGCAGACTCTCTTCCAACCAGCGAAGACATCGAGTGACTCTGACTGGAGGATGTCGTAGCGGTGATCGAACGCCGCCCACGCATCCTGACGCGACGCAAGATGCCCGACTGCCGACCGTTGCGGGTTCGATGGAAAGTCCTTCGCCTTCACCAAGCCCTGGGCAACGTCGACCCTGAACCCGTCAACACCGCGTTCCAACCAGAATCGCATGATGCGATCGAAGGCCGACCGCACGCCTGGGTGCCGCCAATTGAGATCAGGCTGCTCCGGCAGAAAGAGATGCAGGTAGTACTGCCCGCTCGCTTCGTCGAGTGTCCAGGCCGGTCCGCCGAAATAGCTGACCCAATTGTTTGGCGGTGAACCATCGGCGCTCGGATCAGCCCACAAGTAGAAGTCCCGGAAGTCGCTCTGCGCATCAGTTCGCGCTGAGCGGAACCAAGGGTGGTCGATGCTGGTGTGATTGGCCACCAAGTCGATCACCACTGCGATGCCCCGCTCGTGAGCCGCTGCCAGCAACTCGTCGAACACACAAAGATCCCCGAGGGCCGGTTCAACGTCGCAGTGGTCGGCAACGTCGTATCCGAAATCCGCCATCGGGGAGGGGTAGAACGGCGTGATCCACACGATGTCGACCCCGAGCGTCTCGAGGTGGTCGAGCCGATCGATGACTCCTTGGAGATCACCAATGCCGTCACCGTTACCATCTGCGAACGAACGGAGGTAGAGGCAATACCCAACGGCACCGTGCCACCAGGGCAAGGCCACCTCTGAGGGGCGTTCCGACGTCCACCCATCATTGGTCACGGAGCGTCCCGTCGTTGCTTCGCCGTTCTGCTACGTCGAGCAGCTCGATGACCGCCGTGTCCGAGACCTGCGAGAAGTCCTCGTAGAAGCGGCCCACACATCCGAGTTCAGCTGGAGTCAGCAACGAAAGTGTCTCCTCCACCCGATTGACGAAACGCTTGAGGGTCTCGGCAGTCGCCACGGGCACCGCCAAGACGATTGATGAAGCACCAGCCGCTCGCACCATGTCACATCCAGCGGCTGCAGTGGTCCCCACTGCGATCCCGTCATCGACGACGACGACGGTCCGGCCGCGTACATCGAGTCGATTCCGGCCGGCCCGGAACAATCGAATCTGCCTTTCCACGGCGACGCGCTCATGGCGCTCGGTGACCGCACGCTCGACCTCGGTGATCCGAGCAGCGCGAACCACCTCCTCATCGAGGACCAGCACGCCGTCTTCACCAATCGCACCAAACCCGATCTCACGCCGATGAGGAATGCCGAGCTTGCGGACAATCGCGATCTCGAGCGGAGCACACAGGCGCTCGGCAACAGCGGCAGCGACCGGCACCCCGCCCCGGGTGAGCCCGACGATTACGGGATCGAGGCCGGCGATGTGATCGAGGCGTTGTGCAAGTCGGACACCAGCATCTGTTCGGTTCTTGAACATGTTGCAACGTTCCTCCCGCTGCTGCTCGGCGAGCAGGGCCTCAAGTCCTCACCCGGCGAAACTCAGGTGTCAACGGAAGGACCTTCGACCGTAGACCTACCTCCCCCACCGTCTGTAAGGTCGAGTCGAGACACGGACCGTTCAACCATGACCGTTCTGAAGGAGCATCACCATGGCCGAGAACCCGACCCAAACTGACGGAACACTCGCCCACCACTTGGCCCAGCTTGCCTCCACGGCGGACAGCCTCGAGGCTCGTCTCGCCGAACCATCTTCGGACAGCGCCATCCACCCTGAGGCTCTCGGTGAGGCAGCAAAGCTATCGACCAGCCTGGGCGCAATCGTGCATGCACTCACGCATCACGAGCACTTGGCCATGGGTGTCGATGACGTGTGGAAGCTGCTCACCATCGAGCACCGCAGTCACGACAACGGAGAGTTCACCTGAACCGATGAGCGTCGACGGAACGTCCTCGTCGGCTCGTTGGGCGAGGGATGCTGCCTCGACTCTCAGCGACCTCGACACCCACCTCGATGCAGGTTTGTCGACCGCCGAGGTCGAACAGCGACGTCGAGTGTTCGGCGACAACGAAATCGAGGGTGCGACGACAGCATCCAGCCTTCAGAGGCTGCTCACTCAGCTGCGTGATCCGCTGGTGCTCCTGCTGCTGTTCGCGATCGCAGTCTCATTCGTGGCCTGGTGGTTCGATGGAGCAGAAGACACGCCCACCGATGCCATCGTCATCGCCGCCATCGTCACTCTGAACGCTGCCCTCGGATACTGGCAAGAAACGAAGGCGTTGGTTGCTGTCGAGGCGCTCAGGACGATGACGACCAGTCACTCGACCGTACGTCGAGACGGTCGGCTCTCTTCGATTCCAAACCCAGAGCTGGTTCCGGGTGACATCGTGCTGCTTGCTGAGGGCGATGCCGTTGGCGCCGATGGCCGCCTCATCGAAGCGGCCGACCTTGCCGTCGCCGAGGCGTCGCTTACGGGCGAAAGTGCTCCGGTCGAGAAGCAGCTCGCAGTCCTCGGCCTCGATGCCGAACTGGCCGAGCGATCCAACATGGTCTTTCGCGGGACCGCTGTCACCAGCGGCCGGGGCACCTTCGTCGTGGTCGACACGGGGATGACCACCCAAATCGGGCGAATCGCTTCACTCATCGACCAAGCATCAGAGGATCCCACGCCGTTGCAACGCGAGATCCAGTGGCTCGGCAAGATGCTTGGCATCGTGGTGGTCGTGCTCGCCGCCATCGTTGTGGCAGCGATCGCCCTCACCGCCGAGCTCTCGTCATTCGGGGCATTCATTGAAGCGCTGCTGGTCGGTGTGTCACTCGCCGTCGCTGCCGTTCCTGAAGGGCTCCCAGCAATCATGTCGGTTGTTCTTGCCCTCGGTGTTCAGCGAATGGCGAAGGAGAACGCGATCGTCAAGCAACTCTCCTCGGTCGAGACGCTGGGAACGGCCTCGATCGTGTGTACCGACAAGACCGGAACACTCACTCGCGACGAGATGGCAATCGTACGAGTCGTCACCGCATCTGGAAGCGCTGACGTCACCGGATCTGGGTACGAACCTCACGGGCGGGTCGTCGTCAACGGAGTGGGTCCCGATCCGGCGCAGCTGGTCGAGATCGAAGACGTGTTAGCAGCCGGAAGCCTTGCGAACAACGCATCGTTTGCTCGAAACAATGACGGCAGATGGGAAGTCATCGGCGATCCGACAGAAGCAGCGTTCCTTGTCGCCGAACAAAAGCTCGACGTCGCCGAACGTCGCAAGGAGCGCTACCGCCGTGTCGCCGAGATTCCTTTCACCTCGGACCGCAAGCTGATGTCGACGCTCGACCGAGATGGTGACTTCGATTCCAACAGACCGCCACACGATCACGAAGCCGCTCATGTGATGTTCACCAAGGGAGCACCTGACGTGTTGCTCGAGCGCTGCGACTTCGAACGCAGAGCCGGCATCGTCACACCGCTCACCGACGCCAGGCGAACCGAGATCCTCAACGGCATCGACGGCCTTGCCGATGACGCGCTTCGCACTCTCGGTGTTGCCTATCGGCCGGTACACGGCGAGGTGTCGGCCATCGACGGCGATGCCGAACACGGTCTCATCCACCTTGGGGTTGTCGGCATTGTTGATCCGCCGCGGGAGGAGGCGTTCGACGCCATCAACGAGGCGCACCGAGCGGGCATCAGGGTCATCATGATCACGGGCGATCACCCTCGAACCGCATCCCGCATCGGTAGCCAGCTCGGCATCGGCGACGGGAGGACCGACGCCGTGACGGGTCGCGATCTCTCGGCGATGTCCGAAACCGAGTTCTTGGCTGCCACCGCCGCAAACGATGTGTTCGCACGGGTCGCTCCGGAACACAAGCTCCGCATCGTGGAATCCCTGCAGCACCACGGTCAAGTGGTGGCCATGACCGGTGATGGAGTGAACGACGCTCCGGCCCTCAAGCAAGCCGACATTGGCGTGGCCATGGGGATCAATGGCACTGAGGTCGCCAAAGACGCATCGAACATGATCCTCGCCGACGACAACTTCGCAACTATCCTGCGAGCCGTCCGAGAAGGGCGCGAGATCTTCGATGACATCCGAAAGTCGGTTCGCTATCTGCTGGCGTCCAACGCAGGTGAAGTCCTGGTGGTGTTCATCGGAGTCCTCGCAGCAGGCCACCTCGGGTTGTCGAGCACCGGCGACGAACTCGCGGTCCCGTTGCTTGCCACGCAAATTCTCTGGATCAATCTGTTGACCGACAGCGCGCTGGCCCTCGCCTTGGGTTTCGATCCCGCCGTCGACGACGTCATGGCCCGACCGGTTCGACGCTCGGATGAGCGCATCGTCGATCGCCCGATGGTGACAACCATCGCATTGGTCAGCGTGGTCGTCGCTGCTGCCGGGCTCCTGGCTCTTGATTTGGAGATGCCCGGCGGGCTGATCGACGGCGACGGTGGCCTCGCCACTGGACGAACGATGTTGTTCACCACGGTCGTACTCGCCCAGATCTTCAACGCGTTCAACGCTCGCTCCGACCGAGTCAGTGCGTTTGTCCGCCCGTTCGAAAACAGACTGCTGTGGGGTGCGGCGGCCACAACGGTGGTCCTGCAAATCATCGTCGTACACGTTCCGTTCATGAACGAGGCGTTCTCTACCCAACCATTGGACGCCCGTCGTTGGATGATCTGCCTTGGACTGGCCAGCGCCGTGCTTTTCGCCGAGGAGATCCGCAAGCTCCTTCGCCGCTCGCAGGACGCCGTCTCGACGGTTTGATCACAATGGCGCCCCGCATCCGACCAGCGCTTCGATGCGAACTCGACAAGCGGGTTCAGGACTTCATCCCCTGATCGGCCAAGGCCGGACCTGCGAACTTGGGAGTACCCCCAGCCAAGGATTCGCACGATGAGCACCCGCCCCGAACGTCCCGGCACCGAAGCAGTCTCGCCCGAGGACCATCTCCTCGTGCCTCTTCTGCACGCCGTTGAGCATCGACTCGATCAGCCAATGGTCTCGATTCGCGAAGGGGCCGGCTTCGTTGACCTGTCATCTCGAGTCATGTGGCAACGGGTCGAGGCGTTCGCCCGCGGCCTGGTTGCCCTCGGGGTAGAGGCGGGAGACCGAGTTGCCCTCATGTCTTCCACCCGGGTCGAGTGGTTGCAGCTCGACCTCGCGATCAACGCAATTGGCGGCGTGACGGTGCCGATCTATGACACGTCCTCGGCCGAGCAGATCGCTTGGATCCTGAACGACAGCGCATCAAAAGTCATGATCTGCGAAACCGCCGACATGCGTGGGCTCGTAGGGCCCCCGTGCGATACCTTCGTCACGATCGACGACGGCGATCTTCATCAGCTCGTCGACCTTGGCAACACCGTGGACGTCACGACGGTCACCGACCGGATCGACGGACTACGAGCCGACACGATCGCAACACTCATCTACACCTCTGGCACGACGGGTCGTCCGAAGGGTTGCATCCTGACCCACGGCAATCTGCGGTCCAACGTCTGTCAGGTCACCGACGCTCTTGGGGCCTCGATCGACTCCTCAGACACGGCCCTGGTCTTTCTCCCGCTGGCACACATCCTGTCGAAGACGACTGTGTTGTTCGCACTCGAACGCGGTGTGAAAATCGCCTTCGGATCATCGATTGCTGAGCTTCCCGAGGAGTTCGCAATGGTTCAGCCCACCGTGATCTCGGCGGTCCCCCGCATCTTCGAAAAGGTGTACGCCAAGGCACAACACACAGCGGCGACAGAGAAGAAGTCGCGAATCTTCGACCACGCCGCCGACGTCGCCCGCGACTACTCGCGGCAACGAGCTGTCGGCAAGATCTCGCCGCTGACGAGGGTCCAGCATGGCCTGTTCGATCGGCTGCTCTACGGGAAGATTCGAGCCGGCTTCGGTGGCGAGCTTCGTATGGCCTTTTCTGGCGGCGGCCCTCTCGGAGAGCGACTTTGTTCGTTCTTCGACGGCATCGGGGTTCGTATCTACGAGGGATATGGCTTGACCGAGACCAGCCCGATTCTCACCATCAACCGCACCGAAGGCTGGAAGCCGGGCACGGTCGGGCTGCCGGTGGAGGGGACCGATCTCGTCCTGGCGGACGACGGTGAGGTTCTCGTGGCTGGCCCCCAGGTGTTCAGCGGCTACTGGCACAACGAGGCGGCCACCGCTGAGGTGTTCGACAGCAATGGCCGATTCCATACCGGCGACATCGGGGCGTTCGACACCGACGGGTTCCTCAGCCTCACAGGACGCAAAAAGGAGCTGATCGTCACGTCAGCCGGCAAGAACGTCGCCCCCGAACCACTCGAGAATCGCATTCGTTCCCATCGCCTCGTCAGCCACGTTGTGGTGATCGGCGACAATCGGCCCTTCGTGGCTGCGCTCATCACGATCGACGAGGACGCCATCGCTGACTGGCAGGCTGAAGAGGATCTCGAAGACTGCGATCCAATCACGCTGATCAGCTCAGAAATCTTGCGAACCGCCATCACTTCTGCGGTGGATGCAGCCAACGCTTCGGTCTCTCGGGCCGAGTCGATTCGGGAGTTCCGCATTCTCCCAAACGACCTGACGCAGGACCGAGGTGAAGTCACTCCCACCCTCAAGGTGAGGCGAAACGTCGTCTACGAGAACTGGCGGGAGACCATCGACACGATCTACGGGCCCGAAACCTGCCACCAAGGCATCTCGATCGTCCGACGTAGGACGTGAACGGTCGCTGGGCTCGCCACCCTTGCGCTCGCCGCGAACAACTCAGCGCTCGCCGTGAATAACTCTGTCCACCGGGGTCGTTGACGGCTCGAAGTGTCCGCACGAACGCCTTTCGGTTCTCAGCTTTGCCGAGCGAGGCATATCCACGCCACATCTCACCGACCCGCGCCACACCCCAGCCTCGATCATGCATCGCTCTTCCCAACCTCAGGTCCGGCGCGAGCACCGTGTAGTCCCTCGCCAAGTCGGGCATGACCTCCTTCCAAGTGCGCGAACTGCCGGCCATGCCGTGGATCAGCAAGAGCGTCGGCCGATCTGCCTCCTCAGCCCTCGACAGTCGGTAGGTGACGTCGTGTCCATGCAGCGTCGTGTGTTGAAGCGACAAGCCCATGTCCCCAACGTACGGGTGCCCACCGAAAGGACCAGGGACAGAGGTCCTCGCCGGGGACTGCGGAACTTCGGTCCCGACGTCGTCGGCCGCCCTCGAAGAAAGGGACGTAAGCCTGTTCTCTTCCTTTCTCAGACGACAGATCATGGTGCTGAGAATCCAACGGAGAAACACATGACCACCCAGCCACAGCGGCTCGTCATACTCGGCGCCGGAACAGGCGGAACGCTGGCAGCCAATCGGCTTCGCAAGAAGTTCCCCGTCGCCGATCTGTCGATCGACATCGTCGATGAGGACAACGACCACGTGTATCAACCGGGCCTGCTGTTCGTGCCGTTCGGGCTGGCGAAGCCTGACGAGATCGTTCGCCCAAGGGATCGCCAGCTCCGCGACGGCATCACGTACCACCTGCATTCGGTCACCGAGGTCGAGACTGATGCCAACCGGGTCGAACTCGGCGATGGTGCAGCGCTCGACTACGACGTGCTCCTCGTGGCAACGGGGACAGCGCTGCAACCGGAACGTAGATCTCGATGCGGTAGCCTCGATCACTCGGATGGACTGCCCCTGCACGGAGGAGCACCCTACGTGGCCGACTCTGGCGACCTCGGCGACGAGCTCGGTTTCGTCCCGACTGACAACGCAACAATGCAGTCGCTGGTGCGTCCCAACATCTTCGTATTGGGTGACGCCCATCTGGGCAAGCTCATGTTCCAGTCCTTCTACTGGCATTGCCTCCTCCCAGGGCGCGACATCCCTGGCATCGGTGCCGACATGCCCGAGCGCGGCAAAGAGATCGTGAGCTCCTCATGACGGCAGTCCAGCCACGCCGGTCAGAACATCAAGACAACCGCCCCACGAAGGTTAGCGGCCCGCTGCGCCGGCATCCCGAAGCCGAAGGGCTGCATCTGAGCGATCGAACCCCACCACCCAATCAAATCGTGATTCACAAGAAAGGTGGCCCTCATGAGCACACTCGCTGAACAGTTCGACACCACGACCGCATCCGATGGCGAATCCGAGCCGATCACCAACGTCTCGATCGTGATCTCGAAGGCCTCCCTCGAGGAGATCTACCCCGGCCTGATCATGGCCAACGGCGCCGGCGTCTACGCCTGCCTGGCGTCTGTGGATCTCTTCGAGCTGGAGACAGATGACTTCGTTGACCACGTGGATGACATCATCACCATCGGGGACTTCTACCACATGGCCGCTGGCGGCCAGATCGTCTTCACCCAGTGACCAATGAGACCCAGCTCCGACGCACGCTCTCGCTACCACTGCTGGTCTTCTACGGCCTCGGAGTCACCGTCGGAGCCGGCATCTTCGCACTGGTCGGAGAGATCCTCGGATCAGCGGGCGACCAAGCACCGCTCGCCTTCCTCATCGCCGGGATCATTGCAGGCCTGACAGGGATTTCGTACATGGCGCTCGTGGCGGAATTCCCACGGGCTGGCGGCGAAGCTGTATATGTACGCCAGGGCATCGGCGTCGTCGCTGGCCGAGTCGCCGGCCTTGGAGTCGTCACCACCGGTGTCATCTCCAGCGCTGTCGTTGCCCTGGCGTTTGCCGGCTATGTGGCGACCCTCGCACCGATCCCCGAACGAGCAGCCGCCGTTGGCATCGCGGCACTTCTCTGTGCTGTGGCCTGGTGGGGAGTTCGCGAAAGCGTGCTTCTCGCTGCAGTCGTCACACTCCTCGAAGTCGGAACGTTGATCGTCGTTGTGATCTTCGGCCTACCGCATCTCGAGGCCGAAGCGATCCCTCCAGCCTTCAATCTTTTCGCCGCCGGTGCTTTCGGTCCGGTGTTTGCCGGCGCTGGCATTGCGTTCTTTGCGTTCATCGGATTCGAAGACATTGCCAACATGGCCGAGGAAACCATCGACCCGAAGCGAGCCGCGCCGAGAGCAATTGCCTGGACGCTCGGTGTCACGATCGTCGCATACGTCGCCCTGGCCCTGATCGCTGCTTCGTTGCCGAATCGAGCCGAGATCGCGGCTTCCAGCGCCCCCATGACCATCATCTTCAGCGAAGTCAGCAATCTGAATTCCGCTCCGATCGCCACCATCGCCAGCTTGGCGATGGTCAACGGCGTCCTTGTACAGATCGTGATGGCCTCGCGAGTCCTCTACGGCATGGCCAATGACGGGCAGCTTCCTCGAGCGCTCGCCGTGGTCGACCCGAAGCATCAAACACCATCGCTGGCAACCGCCATCGTGGGGTCAGTGATCATTCTGCTGACGATCTTCTTCCCACTCGTGACACTGGCCAAGGTCACCAGCGTCGTCACCCTGACGGTGTTCACCCTCGTCAACGTGGCCCTCATTCGGCTCACCAGAACCAACAGCAACCTCGCCAAGCCAAAGTGGTTGGTGAACGGCCTGATCGGTGCATCAGCGTCAGCCGCCCTTGGTGTCTGGCAGGTCGTCGAGCTTGTCAGCTCTCGATGAAGACGTTCCACCAGCGCTGCAGCTGCTCCTGATGGTGACCACTGATCATGACGACATGGTTGCCGAGCGGGCGTTCGAGAAGCTCCCTCGCTCGATCGCTCGCAATCAGCACCGACGCTTGGGTCCGGCACAGATGATCCTTCGAGCCGTTGGCAACGAGCTCGCCGTCAGCCAACCAGACTTGCTCGAGCTGCCTTCCACCGATTCGAATCAGCGTGACGGGCTGAGGCCGGAACTGTCCAGCGATCCCAATGCCAATTCCCGATTCGAAGTGCGTGTCGAGGGAGAGCGTTTCGACCAGATTCGGAGCCACGGTGCAATGCGCCAGCTCGATCCGCCCCGCGTCGGGCTCCACCGATGCCGGGTTGGCCATCCAAGCCGTCGCACCGAACAACTCCTTCACCCACAGCATTGCGAGCGCGCTCGGCACATCGCCCTCACACCCGGCGATGACGCCGCTCGCATTCATCTCTGCCAATGCAATGCAGCCGGAGGTCATCGTGGTCGACAACAGGTCGAAGCAACGGACGGTGACCGCATCGAGCTCGTGTGATGCCATGAGGTCGACGAGTGGTCCATGCACCGAAGCCGCTCGGTCTACTTCGTCGCGATCGACGCGGCCCACCGCGTCGACGTTCGCCCAGCGGCCTCCCAGCTGCACAGCGGTTGCTGTCGGTCGAACGTCCACGGCGCCAGGAACCTCGACGGGGACCAGGGTCGGCCCCCAACGATCCTTGACCACGGCACCGGTTGGCACGCTGGCGACCAACCAGTCTGACGGGCTCCCAACCACCCCGAGGCGGCAATGGTGGAGTGCCAAGAAGGCGCGCTGGTCGTGGACTGCGGCGGCAACATCACCCACCCGATCAAGCATCACGATTCGTCCTCGGCCATCGGCCTGACGGATTGCGGCAAGCGCCTCCAGCGCGGCGGGGAGCGAGTTGTCTGCCTCGTGAGCGACAATGAGGGCCGGCTCGCCAGACACGGAGGCCTGTCGGCTCTCCCAGCGTTCGATCACCTGTTGCTCAGAACCACCGGTGCCAACAACGATCACGAAGGGCATCGCTGACGACATCGACCCAGCAGCGCCCACACCACCGATGTTGCCGAGGCGTTCACCGACCTTGGTGAACAAGTCAGCCAGATGCGAGCGGTCGTGAAGTGGTGAGGCAACGACCTCGTAGTCGAACTGTCGGTCACTCATGGCTTCCTCTTCTTGTGAGTTGTCGACCTCATCTTCCGCCCGTGGTGCTCCGGCGATGAGGGCCGAACGTCCTCGACCCAACCGTTTCGTCGTGGCCCACGGGACGAAGGGCCCTGACGGGATCGGGTGCGATCGCTCACACTGAAGTCATCATCAAACGAAGGGAAGACTCATGACCGAACACACCGTTGTTGAAGTCTGCGATGTGATGACGGGAGACCTGATCGCTGTCCGCCCGGTCGATCGAGCGGGACGAGCACTGGATGTCCTTCTGCAGTCCGGTCTCCACGCACTCCCCATTCTCGATGAAGACTCCAACCCGGTCGGTCTCGTGACTCTGGCAGATCTGGTGCCCATCGATCGCCAGCTCCCGGTGGGAGAGCGATTCTGCGGACCGCCGCTGACAATCGACCATCGCGCCCCGATCGCAGCCGCAGCAAGCCTGATGAGACAGGAGTACGTCCATCACCTGATCGTCACCGATGGCAAAACTGCCGTGGGAATGCTCAGCAGCTACGACCTTCTCAAGGTGCTCGAGGACGAGAGCTGATCTGTTGCCCACTCCAGCGCTGCCCCCTACTGCCCTGCCCGCTTCAGCGCTGCCTCTCGGCGCCCCCTCCCCCGGGCCGCTCGTTTCGTGCACGGGGATCGCCACGCTCGACACGGTCTTCGGCGTGCCGGCGCTACCAACCGGGGACGGCAAGTGGTCAGCGACCTGGATGATCGAAACCGGGGGCGGAGTCGCAGCAAACGCGGCCGTGGCCGTGGCACGCCTCGGCGGCCGGGCCCGCTTCATTGGCTGTGTCGGTGCAGATCCACGCGGCCAACAGGTCAAACGTGGGCTGCGTTCCGAGGGTGTCCTGGTGGACAGCCTTCATGAGGTCAGTGGGCAATCGACGCCAACGTCATCGGTGGTCGTCGACAACGACGGAGCCCGCATGATCGTGAATCACCTGAACGCGGGTTTCTTCGATCTCGCTGAGTCTCGTTGGGCGACCAACATCTGCGACGCCAACGCAGTGCTCGTCGACCTTCGTTGGCTCGAAGGGGCCGAGGCGTCATTGGTAGCGGCCAAGCGCGCTGGCATACCGGGAATCGTCGACGTCGACCGTCCGGTCGATCCAGGAGCGGACCTCCTCGCTCACGCCAGTCATCTGCTTTTTTCGAGAGATGCGCTCTGTGCGATGACCGATCACCCGGATCCTGCAAACGCATTGCAGTTGGCGGCGCCGTGGACGTCGGCATGGCTCGGCGTGACCCTCGGGCGTGATGGGGTCATCTGGATCGACGGTCGACGGCTCCGCCACCTGGCAGCGCACACCATCGAGTCGATTGACACGCTGGGTGCTGGCGACACGTTCCACGGAGCGTTCGCTCTGGCTCTGGCCGAAGGTCGCGCTGACGTCGAGGCTCTCGTTTTCGCAAATGCCGCAGCAGCCATGAAATGCCTGACCAAGGGCGGGCGATCCGGCATCCCGAATCGAAGCGATGTCGAGCGCTTCATGCGTGATCACCAGCCACACATCACTGACCAGCAGCATCCCTGAGGAACACCTCGAAGCGAAAGCATCCGCCAAAAGCAAGGACCCATCATGAACTTCGGCACCCATCGATGCCTCGAACGACTCGCTGACGACCACGGACACTTCTCGATGTTGGCGGTTGATCAACGACCGCCAGTCACGGCCCTCATTGCCGAATCGCTCGGCGTCGAGGCGGCACCGCTCCCGGTGATCCACGAGGTGAAGCAACTTCTGGTCGAATCGCTCGCTCCCCTCGCTTCGGCAGTGCTGGTTGACCCTGTCACCGCGTTTCCTGCATCGGATCGGATCAGTGCGCGACAGGGGATGATCATGACACTCGAGGATTCGGTCTTCGAAGCACGAGCTGACGGTCGTCTGACCTCGCTCATCGAGGATTGGTCAGTCGACAAGATCAAACGCATCGGAGCTGACGGAGTCAAGTTCCTCGCCTGGTACCGACCCGATGCTGGCCGTGCTGTTCTCGAGCATCAGCACCAACTGGTCGCCGAGGTGGGAGCTGCGTGCCGCCGAGCAGACATTCCTTTCATTTTCGAGCTCCTGCTGTACCCGTTTCCTGGTGAGGCGCCCGGGGAGGCCCCCGTCGGCACCCGGCGCTCGGAGATGGTCTTCGAGTCGGTCGAGACATTCGCCGACCCGGCCTACTGCGTCGACGTCTTCAAGCTCGAGAGTCCGGTCAGCGCCAGCGCTATTGCCGATCACGAAGCGAGCGAGGAAGAGGCGCTCACCGCATTCGCTCACCTCGACCGTGCTGCGGGCCGCCCGTGGGTACTGCTTTCTGGTGGCGCGGCACCCGAAGTCTTTCTCCGGCTCTTGTCGCTGGCCTACGCCGCCGGGGCGAGCGGGTACCTTGCTGGCCGGTCGATCTGGTGGGAGGCGTTGACCCGCTATCCAGATCTCGAGCTGGTGCAGAAAGAGCTGCGAACTGGGGCCGTCCCATACATGGAGCGACTGAACGAGCTCACGACGTCGAGCGCGACTCGGTGGAACCAACCGGACCCGATCCGGCTGCCTCTGGAGCGTCCCCGCTGGAACGACGTACCGGCGTGTTACCCCGGCCTGTTCACGTGAGATGAATGACCGGTAGGTCAAGCTCGGCTGCCACGGCCTCGAGCAAGCGTTGGTGGTGACCGATGGCAAGGACCACATGGTGCTCGAGACCCTCTTCGATCATGGTGTCGATGAGCGACTGTGCCGAACCCGTCAGCTGCACCACACCAGATGTTCCCGCGAACGGGTGTTCACCCGTGAGGCGGCCCTCACCCACGACAAGAGCAGGGATGCCACCCGACTTCGAGATACGAAGCATCGTGACTGGTGCCTCAGCGAGAGCGAAGTCGAACACCAGCGGTTGTTGCCGATTCGAGTGCAACGCGACCCTCACGTCGCCGGCGGGGTCTGCCATCGTCCGGGGCGCCACCCCGCAATGCCAAAAGGCAACGCGGTCGCCGACCTCGTCGATCTCGACGAGATCTGCGAGAAACGTTGGTTCTCCCGACAGTGACTGCATGAGCCGCATGGACAGGGCACCGAGCGCATCAGCCTCACAGGCTGCGGGAAGTCCGCGTTCGTTGAGTAGCGCCATCGCAGCACAGGCCGCTCCACACCACTCGTCGAAACACTCGGGCCAGCATCGGATGGCCAACGCATTCCACTGGTTCCGTTGCGCCAACCGTTCGGCGCCACCCTGTAACGCAACGCTGTGCTCGACTGCGTCGCGGGGAAGTACGTCGTTGCCGGCCATGTCTCGAAGATCAGTGACCGTGTGCTCATCGGCCAACGACAGCGGGCTTGCCGATGCCGCGAACAGGTCATGGACGGTGGTGCGCTCGACCGTGACGCCGGCCGGCACGAAGGTTGCGTCGACCTCGCAGGGCTCGAAACCGGCAGGGGCAGCACCAACGACACCGAGATGGGTCGAACGAACGCTGGCAACAGCATCATCGACGACGAGTCGTTCTGCTGTGTCCAACTGCCCCGGCGTCGGAGCGACACGACGCACAGCACGAGTGCGTACCCGAGTGAGAGCGCGCTGGACGCTTTGTTCGGTACCCGGTCCCGGATCCTCATGCAACCCAGCGACCACGTGGCCCTCCGCAACCAACCGGTGCGCCGCCAAGGTTGCTCCGCAGAGCGAGTTCCGTCGCAAGCGCCCGCCGGTCCATGGTTCGGGAAGCGACCACAAGATGATGCCGTCGACATGATCGAAATGGTCAACGGCTGCTGCCGCCAGGCGGGAGTCGGCAAACGATGCAAACAACACGAGTAGGTGCCGAGCCATCCTTGGCAAGGTCTCGATCGCGGCAGAAATCTCCTCGGGCGACTGGAGAATCCTCCCGCCCCCGACAACAACGGTGGCGATGTCGAGTGAGTTGATGGCTGCCTCCACCAGCGGCTGCGCCGATGACAAGTCGAACGTGGGGCGCCCGACGACCACGAGAACGTCGGGCCGTTCCGACGTCGCCGCTTGGCGGCCGTTCTCCTCAGGTCGATCGGTCGGCGTGATTCTTGCAGGTGTGGTCATGACGGCTCCTCCCTGCGATCGTGGTCTCCCAACCAGTCCAACCCCAGGGCCGAAGGTCAGCAGGCTCCTTGCGGTCAGCTTCGTTGGGACCTCCGGCCCTCCTGCTCGATCGAGGAAGCCTCAACACTTGAGGTGTTCCGCAGCAACTGAAAAGGAAGGGACACACCATGGGACTCCGTTCGACACATCTCGCGTCCATGGAAGGCGGCCACTTCGATGTGTTCGTGATCGGTGGCGGCATCAACGGTGCGGTCTCCGCCGCTGCCCTCGCCGGACGAGGGGCCCGCGTCGCGCTCGTGGACCGAGGCGACTTCGCCTCCTTCACCAGTCAAGAGTCGTCCAATCTCGTGTGGGGCGGTTTCAAGTATCTGGAGAACTACGAGATCCCCTTGGTCCGGAAGCTTTGCCTCTCTAGGAACCGGCTCATGGATGCGTACCCCACCAACATCCGAGAAATCGGGTTCCTTGCCTCCTTGGACCAAACCTCACCTCATCCACCATGGCTGGGAGCTCTCGGCTCCTTTGCCTATTGGGCCATCGGCAACTTCAAGACCCAGCGACCCCGCATGCTCGGTTCCCGAACGATCGAAGCCGAGGAGCCGCTGGTCGATACGACCAACGTACGGGGCGGGATCGAATACTTCGACGCCTACCTCGAGGACAACGACGCCCGCTTCGTGTTCTCGTTCGTGCGACGCGCCATGGATGCCGGTGCAGTGGTCGCCAACTACGTCGAAGCCTCGAGCGCCCGCTGGGTCGGCGGGCACGGCGAAGAGGGGCGTTGGATCATCGACTTGGTCGACCTCATCAGCGGAGAAACCGTTCGTTGCACCGCTGACACGATGGTGAACGCCGCCGGACCCTTCGTCGACGGACTCAACCACGGTTGGGACAATCCAACCGACCACCGAATCGTCTTTTCGAAGGGCATTCACCTCGTGGTCCGTCGACTCACAGAGAATCATCGGGTGTTGGCCTTCTTCGACGACACGCAAAGACTCTTCTACGTCATTCCGATGGGCGGACGGTCACTCATCGGCACCACCGACACCCGCACAGGCGATCCGCTGAGCACCGTGACCGCAGCCGATCGCGAGTTCCTTCTTTCACAGATCAACGCCCGTCTGGACCTCGACGGTCCGCTGAGGGTTGATGACATCATCGCCGAACGCTCCGGCGTCCGACCGCTGGTCGTGCCTCGGGATGGAAACGACCAGGAAGACACAGATTGGACCGCGCTCTCGCGAAAGCACGAGATCGAAGTCAACACCGAACAGCGCATCGTCACCGTCTTCGGCGGCAAGCTCACCGACTGCCTCAACGTCGGCGAGGAAGTCGCTGCCGCGATCAAACGGCTCGGTGTGTCGCTCGAACCCGACCGGCACGACTGGTACGGCGAACCCGCCGCAGCAACGCACGAAGAGTTCATGCGTCAAGCAAGACTGTCGGGAGTCGATGACCTCCAGCTCGCCACGATGCACGAGCCACCATCCCAGCGCCTGTGGCGGCGCTATGGCCACCGAGCGTTTGCGATGTTGGAGGCAATCAGGGAAGACCCCTCGATGGCAGAAGATGTGATGGAAGGCACCGACTACATGCGAGTCGAACTCCACCTCGCCGCTCACACCGAGATGATCACCAAGCTCGATGACTTCTTGCGGCGTCGCAGCAAGGTGAGTCAAGTCATCTCACAGGATGCACTTCGCTCATCGGCAGATCTGGTCGAAGTGGCGACGGTCTTGTTCGGCTCGTCAGCTGACGAGAAGCTCGCTGAGTACTTCCAACTCGAAGACTACGAGGTGAAGCAATGAGCACCGGAGGCGCTTCTCCGATCCTCGTGGGGTGGAACCCCGTCGACCGCAGGCCTGAGGCCGTCTTCTGGGCCGCCGAGACCGCTGCTGCTCACGATGTCGGTCTGGTCATCTTCTCCAGCTACGCCGAGCTACGAGCGCAAGAAGGCGCTGAGGCGTTCGAATCCGTTCGCCACGCACACCAAGAAAACGTGGCCGGTTTCATGGAACGCACTCGCTCCTGGGACCTTCCTTGCACCTTCGAACAAAGCGCCAACGATGTCAGAGTCAGTCTGTTGACTACCGCTGATGATCACGACGCTGCCCTGGTGGTGATTGACAACAACCGGCGTTCCAACCCCGGTCTGCTTCACCTCGGGAGTGAGACCGAGTTTCTGGCTCACAACTGCAATCGTCCGCTCGCCGTCATCAGGACTCCAAGCGCTCGGGGCCAACGCATCGTCGTCGCCGATGATGGCTCCGCTCACGGTGTGGCGGCCGCTCACTGGGCCACAGCGCACGCGCAAGCGACCACTTCCACGGTGAAGCCAGCGACGGTCTCCGCCGGGGCCCGAGGGCTCGATCAGCTCATCTCCACCGCTGAGGAAATCAACGCCGACATGTTCGTCATCGGAGCGGCGAGCACCGAGGGCTCGCCGCTCAACCGCCGGGTTGGCGGACTTGCAATGCGGGCTTTGCACGAGACTGCTCGATCCCTGGTGATCGTCCCAGACATTGGGACCGAAGGCCCTTCCGCATCTGAATCAACCAGCGAAAACTGAACGGCATGACCCACAGGTATGACCGATGACTACTGAGCGTTGGGTCTACGGGTTCGACCAGCTCGCTGAAGCGGAACTGGCAGCCGGCGGCGAATGGGAGGCCGTACGCGGTCTGCTCGGCGGCAAGGGAGCAAACCTCGCCGACATGACTCGGATCGGCATCCCGGTACCACCGGGGTTCACCGTCACCACTCGAGCCTGCAACCGCTATCTCCACCTCGGCGGCACCCTTCCCGAGAACCTCTGGGACCAGGTGCTGGCTGCAGTCCGGTCAATCGAAACCCGAACAGGGAGAGTCCTGGGGGACCCCTCGAATCCTCTGCTCGTCGCTTGCCGCTCCGGGGCCAAGTTCTCGATGCCTGGGATGATGGACACCGTTCTCGACATCGGTCTGAACGACGATGTGGCCGAGGGCATGATCCGCCGAACGGGCAACGAACACTTCGTACTCGATTCCTACCGCCGACTCATCCAGATGTTTGGCTCGGTCGTGCTCGGAGTCGCCGACGAGCACTTCGAAGAAGTACTGCGCGATGCGAGGGCCGACGCACGCACGACCAACGACGCCGACCTCGATGTCGAGGCACTTCGATCGGTGATCGACGCGTTCAAAGGAGTCGTCATTCGGCGAGCCTCCATTGCCTTTCCTGCTGATCCGCTCGAACAGCTCCGCATGGCCATCGAGGCCGTCTTCGACAGCTGGGACGGCAAGCGGGCGAGGGACTATCGGCGGGCCGCCCACATCTCCAACGACCTCGGAACAGCGGTGAACATCGTTGCCATGGTGTTCGGCAACACCGGGAACGATTCTGCGACCGGTGTGGCGATGTCACGCAACGCCACAACCGGCGAGCCTCGCCTCGAGGGCGACTTCCTGATCAACGCGCAAGGTGAGGACGTTGTCGCTGGCATCAGAGCCACGAGGCCGATCCAGGAACTCGCCGCTGAAATGCCCGAGATAGCCCAGCAGTTCGCCGAAACCGCCGAACGGCTCGAAGCGCACTTTCGCGACATGCAAGACATGGAGTTCACGGTCGAAAAGGGCCGCCTGTGGCTGTTGCAGACCAGAGACGGCAAGCGAACAGCCCAGGCCGCTGTGCGGATCGCTGTCGACCTGGCGAACGAGAGTCTCATCACGCAGACCGAGGCCGTCAGCCGAATTTCGCCGGAGCAAATCGAAGCCTTCTTGCACCCGCGATTCGACCCTGTCGCGCTTGCCAGCTGCCAACCGATCACCACCGGCCTCAACGTCTCGCCAGGGGCCGCGACCGGTGTGATCGCACTCGACCCAGATCTGGCAGAACGATGGGCCGGCGACGGGCGCGACGTCATCTTGGTTCGGCCGGAGACCAAGCCAGACGACGTGCACGGCATGCTCGCCGCACGTGGGATTCTCACCTCCAGCGGAGGCCGCACGAGCCACGCTGCCCTCGTGGCTCGACAGTTTGGACGACCGGCCGTTGTCGGTGCTGCAGATCTCGTCATTGACCTGAACCAGCGGACTGTCACCGTCGGAGACTGGACCGTCCAGGAGGGGGAGGAGATGTCCATCGACGGAACCTCAGGCGACGTCTTCCGGAAGCGGATCGGCCTCACCGAAGGCGACATGGACGACCCCTACCTCACCGACCTGCTGGCCTGGGCCGATGACATCAGCGAGCTCGACGTTCGGGCCAACGCTGACACTGGGAGCGACGCCGACCGGGCGGCCCGTTTCGGGGCTCGCGGCATCGGTCTGTGCCGAACCGAGCACATGTTCTTCGATGTCGGACGTCTCCCGACCATGCAAAAGATGATCATGGCGTCGACCACCACCGAGCGAGACGAGGCCATTGCTTCGCTCCTCCCCTTCCAGCGCGAGGACTTCGCCGACCTGTTCCGGGCAATGGATGGCCAGCCAGTCATCATTCGGCTCCTCGACCCTCCGCTCCACGAGTTCCTCCCTGACCGGGACGAGCTGATCCGAGATGTGTCCGACCTCCAGATCAAGCTGCTGCGTGCCGCAGGTCTTGAAGAAGTCGAGGAGCTACTCGGAGCTCTCGAGCGGACGAACGCCATACTCCTCCAAGTCGACGCTCATCGCGAAGCCAACCCGATGCTTGGAACTCGAGGCGTACGACTGGGTGTCCTGATCCCCGAGCTCACCAGCATGCAGGCGAGAGCCATCTTCGAAGCCGCCGCTGACGTCGCCGCCGAGGGTGTCGCTGTTCATCCCGAAGTACTCGTGCCACTCGTCAGCGACGTCGAGGAGTTCATCCGGCAACGCATCGTGATCCAGGCGGCAGCCAAGGCAGTGATGGACGAACGAGAGACTTCATTGGACGTCATTGTCGGTGCCATGGTCGAGGTCCCACGAGCTGCGTTGACCGCCGACGCCATCGCTGAATACGCCGACTTCATCTCCTTCGGAACCAACGACCTCACCCAAACCACCTTCGGCATGAGTCGCGACGACGCAGAATCTGGATTCCTCATCGAGTATCTGGAAGCCGGCGTGTTCGGCCAGAACCCGTTCGCCACGCTCGACCCTCTTGGCGTCGGAAAGCTCATCAGCCTCTGCCTGAGCGGTGCCCGATCAGTCAAACCAGATCTCGAAGCTGGCATCTGTGGCGAACACGGAGGCGACCCAGCATCGATCGAACAAGCCCGCCGCCTCGGCCTGACCTATGTCAGCTGTTCACCCTTCCGAGTCCCCGTTGCCAGGCTTGCCGCCGCTCACGCCGAGTTGGCGCTGGCGCTCAACCATCCGACAAGTGAAAAGTGAAGGCCCTCGATGACCAACGCACCTGACTCCTCCGTTGACGGACACACCCCCAACGCCGATCGAATCGAAACCACAGGCCGAGAGGAACGCACCGGATTGATTCGACTGAGCCAGCAAGAGTGCGCAGGTCTCCTTGTCACCGCCTCGGTGGGCCGCATTGTATTCGTCGACGACGGACAGCCCCTGGCGCTGCCGGTGAACTTCGCGTGGCACGAAGACACCATTGTGTTCCGGACCGGTGAAGGTCAGAAGTTGCACGCAGCCACCGTCGGCCAAAAGGTGGCATTCGAGGTCGACTCGATCGACGAAACGAGCCACCAGGGCTACAGCGTGATCGTGAAGGGCACTGCTCGCGAGGTCACGGACTGGGCCGAGCAGGAGCAACTCGAGCAGCTCGCCGTCCGCCCCTGGCAGCGCCAACCCTGGCGCCGAGGTTGGGTCCGCATCGACCCAGCGGAGATCACAGGTCGGAGACTCGATCTCGCATGAACCGATCGAAGCCAGTCGCAAAGATCACCGTCGATGGCAACGAAGCCGCGGCGCGCGTGGCGTACCGACTGTCAGATGTGATTGCCATCTACCCGATCACACCAGCGTCACCCATGGGAGAACTTTGCGATGTGTGGGCATCTGGCGGCCAGCGAAACCGTGCGGGCATGGTTCCTGAAGTCATCGAGATGCAGAGCGAAGGCGGCGCAGCAGGTGCGGTGCACGGAGCGCTCCAGGCCGGAGCGATGACCACGACGTTCACGGCATCACAGGGCCTCCTCCTCATGATCCCGAACATCTACAAGATGGTGGGCGAGCTCACCCCGAGCGTGATCCATGTCGCCGCTCGGGCACTTGCCACGCATGCGCTGAGCATCTTCGGCGATCACAGTGATGTCATGGCGGTGCGCCAGACGGGCGCCGCCATACTCGCCTCCTCCTCAGTCCAAGAAGCACAGGACCTTGCCCTCGTGGCACATGCAGCGACCCTGCAGAGCCGCGTGCCCTTCATCCACTTCTTCGATGGCTTCCGTACCAGCCACGAGATCGCCAAGATCGACGCCCTTCCCGCTCTTGTGTATGACGCCATGATCGACCAACAGTTGATCGTGGAACACCGCACCAGGGGACTCGATCCAAATCGACCGGTGCTGCGCGGCACCGCTCAGAATCCTGATGTGTTCTTCCAGGCTCGCGAAGCAGCGAATCCGTTCCACGATGCCGTGCCCGCCATCGTGCAAGCAGCGATGGACACCTTCGCCGATGCAACTGGTCGGGACTACAAGCTCTTCGATTACCAGGGAGCCCCAGATGCCGAAGACGTCATGATCATCATGGGATCCGGATCAGGGGCAAGCCACGACTGGCTCCGGACGGCCAGGGCTGAAGGCCGCAACGTCGGCGTGTTGACGGTTCGGCTGTTCCGTCCGTTCTCGACCGCACACCTCGTTGCAGCGTTGCCAAGGAGTACGAGACGCATTGCCGTTCTTGACCGAACCAAAGAGCCCGGGTCGGTCGGCGAACCGCTGTACACCGATGTCTGCACCGCATTGATCGAGGAGTGGCAGGGCCCGCTCCCCTACGTGATCGGCGCACGCTACGGCCTTGGCTCGAAGGAATTCACACCGGCCATGGTCGAGAGCGTCTTTGCTGAGCTCGAGGTGGAGAGCCCCCGCCGCCATGTGACCGTGGGCATCATCGACGACGTCACCAACACGAGCACTCGCGTTGATCAAGACCTGCCCTCAAAGCGTGCGGCGCTCCAAGCCGTGTTCTACGGACTCGGAAGCGACGGCACCGTTGGAGCGAACAAGACCACGGCCAAGATCATCGGCGACGAAACCGATCTCGACGTCCAGGCCTACTTCGTCTACGACTCGAAGAAGTCGGGGGCGATGACGGTGTCACATCTTCGCTTCGACACCGAGCCGATCCGCTCCACCTATTTGATCAAGGAAGCCGACTTCGTCGCCTGCCACCGCTTCTCGCTCCTCGGCAAGACCGACATCGCCGACCACTGCAGACAAGGCGGGACACTGCTCATCAACTCAGCGCATCCAGTCGAGTCGCTGTGGGACCACCTCCCACCACAGGTTCAGCAAACGATCGCCGAGAAGAACCTGCGGCTCTTCTCGATCGACGCTGATGCCATTGCCTCCGAGGCCGGGCTGGGCCGAAGGGTCAACACGATCCTCCAGGCTTGCTTCTTCGAACTCACCGACGTGCTCGACACCGACGTGGCGCTGGGCACGATGAAGACACGCTTGTCGAGCTCCTACGGCCGACAGGGCGCCGTTGTCGTGGAGCGGAACAGCGCAGCGATCGACCGGGCTCTGGCTGCCCTCGACGAAGTCATGGTGCCAGGCCGAGCAAGGCCGCCATTGGGAAAAAAGCCTCCTCGTGTCCTTGTACCGAACGCCGAGACCGCCAGCGGTCAGCGCGATCCCATGATCGCCGCATTGTTGGCTGGGCACGGCGACCTTCTCCCGGTCAGTGCGTTTCCGGTGGACGGCACGTTTCCAACCGGTACATCAAAGTTGGAGAAGCGCGGCATTGCCGCCGAGATCCCGATCTGGGATCCCGAGATCTGCATCGATTGCGGTCGCTGCGCGTTGGTATGCCCCCATGCTGCGATCCGCATGAAGACGCACGCAGCTACGGACCTCGCTGACCAGCCGGCAGGCTTCCGATCGAAGGTGTGGAAAGGACCCGAAGGTGAGCGGATGACCATTCAGGTCGCACCGGATGATTGCACCGGTTGTGGTGTGTGTGTCGACATCTGCCCAGCAAAGAGCAAGACCGAGGTCAAGCATCGTGCGATCAACATGGAACCGATCGCCGATCACGTCGTCGACGAGCGGGAGAGTTTCGACTTCTTCCTGCAACTTCCCGAAGCGGACCGGACCAAGCTGAAGCTGACATCGGTCAAGGGCTCGCAGTTGGCCCAGCCCCTCTTTGAGTTCTCCGGTGCATGCGCGGGGTGCGGTGAGACGCCATACCTCAAGCTCCTCAGCCAGCTCTTCGGTGATCGAACTGTGATTGCCAACGCCACCGGTTGCTCTTCGATCTATGGCGGCAACTTGCCCACCACACCCTGGACCAAGAACGACGACGGGCGCGGTCCAGCGTGGGCCAACTCCTTGTTCGAAGACAACGCCGAGTTCGGACTCGGCATGCGGCTCGCTCTCGACAGCCACGAGCGGCGGGCCCGCCATCTGGTCAAGCAACTCGGTGACGACGCCGGTCAGAACATCGTCGAGCTGGTGTCGACGCTCGCACGAGACGAATCATCTCTCGCCGAGAGACGTCAACAGATCGGTGCACTTCGCAACCTCCTCCGTGGACGGACCGATGCCTGTGCGGTCGAATTACTCGGACTCGCTGATCATCTTGCTCGCACCGATGTCTGGATCGTCGGAGGTGATGGGTGGGCGTACGACATCGGGTTCTCCGGTGTCGACCACGTGCTTGCGTCCGGGCTCGATGTCAACATCCTCGTGCTCGACACCGAGGTCTACTCCAACACCGGGGGCCAAGCCTCGAAAGCAACCCCTCGATCGGCCGTGGCCAAGTTCGCCACCGGAGGCAAGGCCGGCCCGAAGAAGGACCTCGGCATGCTGGCCATGGCCTACGGCGATGTGTTCGTGGCTCAGGTCGCCATGGGAGCGAACATGACCCAAACGGTGAAGGCGCTCACCGAGGCAGCGGCCCATCCGGGACCGTCGCTCGTCATTGCCTACAGCCCTTGCATTGCTCACGGCATCGACATGACCAAGATGATGGAACACCAACGTCTCGCCGCTGAGACCGGCTACTGGCCGCTCTACCGGTTTGACCCCGAGCGCGAGCGATCTGGAGGCCACAGCCTTCACCTCGATTCCCGCCCTCCCACGCTGCCGTTTCGTGAGCTCGCCAAACGTGAAGGCCGATTCGCTTCGCTCGAGCGGGCGAACCCGGAGGGAGCCCGCTCGCTCCTCTCCGCTGCGCAGCGCGACATCGACAATCGCTGGCACCTCTACGAGCAAATGGTCAACGTCGAACGTGTCGCTGTCTATACCGACCTCGACGAGTCCGATCCCCCCCATGATCACGAAGGGGCCGAGGATCCGTCGTGACCGAGCCGACCGTCAATCTCAACACGCGCTACCTGGGTCTGTCTCTGGACAGTCCGATCGTTGCCTCGGCCTCGCCCCTCACCGGTCATCTCGACGATCTCGTTCGTCTGCAACAGGCCGGCGTCGGCGCCGTCGTACTGCCTTCGTTGTTCGAAGAGCAGATCGAATACGACGCACTCTTCGTCGAAGGATTCGACGGCTCACCGGTGGGTGCCGAGGCGATCTCGGGGTATCACCCACAGCTCGACCATCTCACCGACGGCCCTGACCACTACCTCTCGCTCGTCGAAGAAGCTGTGAGGACGTTGCACATCCCTGTCATTGCCAGCCTCAACGGCACAACTCCAGGGAGTTGGGCCACGTTTGCATCGCTGCTGCAAGATGCTGGCGCTGCGGCCATCGAGCTCAACATCTATCGAGTCGCGGTCGACCCATCCGTCACAGGAGCCGAAGTCGAAGAACAACACGTTCGTCTCGTGGCCGATGTACGCGCCACCATCGACCTCCCGCTCGCAGTGAAGATCGGCCCGCAGTTCAGTTCGATCGCCAACATCAGTCAGCGATTGGTCGATGCGGGTGCTGATGGTCTGGTGTTGTTCAACCGCTTCTACCAACCCGAGATCAACCTCGATGACCTCACGGTCGAACCGCACCTCGTCCTGAGCACCTCCGAGGAGCTGCGGTTCGCGCTTCGGTGGATTGCGATTCTGCGGGGACAAATCTCCTGCTCACTTGCCTCCACCACCGGTGTTCACTCGGTCGACGACGTCGTGAAGTGCATTCTTGCTGGCTCCGACGTCGCCATGATGACCTCTGCGATGCTCCAGCACGGCCCCGAGCACGTCGCAGTTGTGCTCGCTGGTGTTCGTCGATGGTTCACCGATCGCGGGTATCAATCGGTTGACCAGGCTCGAGGCAGCCTCAAACAACTGTCGGTTCCCAACCCCGAGGCATTCGAGCGCTCGAACTACGCCCAGACGCTGAGATCGTTTCGCAGGTAGTACTGACCTACGGTTTGCGCCATGCGGCATGAACCAGAACCACCGAGGTCTGCGGTGCTCCGCGATGGATCAGAGGTGATCCTTCGTTGTCTCGATCCCTCCGATCGGGAACGGCTCTCCGATGCCTACGACCTCCTCTCCGAGGAGAGTCGCCGACGGCGGTTCTTCTCACCACCCAAGCATCTCTCCTCCCGATTCCTCGACTACCTCACCGACCTCGACAACAACGATCGTTTCGCGTGGGTTGCATTCGAGCCGAGCCAGCCAGACGTCGGTCTCGGGCTCGCCCGTTGGGTCCGCAGCAAGGACGACCCGAGCAGGGCAGAGCCAGCAGTGGCCGTGATCGATGCTTGGCAAGGGCGTGGGCTTGGCACGGCGCTGTTGCTAGCGCTGATCGAGGCGGCCGAAGGAAGGGGAATCACGACCTTTGTGGCCGAGGTGCTCTGGGAGAACGACACCATTCTCGATCCGCTCCGAGCACTCGGCGCCCACGTCTCGCCGGCCGAGCCCGGCGTCGCCATGGTCGAGTTCGAGCTGCCAAAGCACCTCGACGGATCGGCGCTCCACGCGCTGTTGTCGAAAGCCGCCGCTGCGGGCGCACCGAGTTAGCACCTCGATTCGAGCTGGTAGACCGCCATGTGTTGGCTTCGAAGCGACCAGCGGCGACATCGAGCCAAGGCTCGGCTCCGGAAACGTTGGATCCATGCGTGTATGGCCGGTGAACTCATCGGCTTCGTACCGCCTGCGCTGATCGGGGCGATGCTTGTTTGGCTCGGAGCCCCCGAGGTGCTGCTCGTGGCCGGGCTCGTCATCGCTGGCTCTGCAGAAGGCGCGGTGCTCGGCGCGTTCCAGGCCCGCTTCATTCACGACGTATTCCCCGACGTCACCAAGTGGACCAGCACCACCGCCGTCGACGACGACGCCACAGCACTCGAAAACTCGCCAACCAAAGCGACAGAAACGCGCAAACGGACGAATAGTCAGCAAATGCGGGGAAGCTGTTCACCCAGTGGCAGGTCCACGACCCGGCGCGAGCCGTAGGCCGTCTTTGCAACCACCAGACCGGGATGGTCCTCGGTCACGAAGCCGATGACGCAAGCTCCCGTTGACTCTTCGTGCTGCGTCATGACTCCGAGCAGGGCGTCGACATCAGTGGCCGCCACCATCGCGACAAGACGGCCCTCGTTGGCCACGTGCATCGGATCGAGACCGAGAAACGAACAGGCCCCCGCAACAGCGTCAGGAACCGGAACGGCCGACTCGGCGTACTCAATACCGACCTGAGCCGTTGCTGCGATCTCACAGAGCGATGCTCCCAGGCCGCCACGGGTTGGATCACGTAACACGTGAAGGTCTGGAACCACCGTCAACATCTCCTGCACCAGCCCATTGAGCGCAGCAGAGTCGGACCGCACTTCGGTACCGAACTCGATGCCGCTTCGTTTCGACAGCACAGCGATTCCGTGTTGTCCGATTGGCCCGCTGACGATCACCACATCGCCCGGCGTCGCCCGAGAGGGACGAATGTCGACGCCATCAGCGATCACTCCGATGCCGGCGGTGTTGATGTAGACGCCATCGGCGTGACCGACGTCGACCACCTTGGTGTCGCCGGTGACGATCTCAACGCCGGCACGACCGGCCGCTTGCCCCATGGCAATGACCACATCAGCAAGCGTCTGCATCGGAAGGCCCTCTTCGAGAATGAAGCCCGCGCTCAACGCGATCGGCCTGGCCCCGGTCATCGAGAGATCATTCACCGTTCCATGCACCGCCAGGTCACCGATGCAGCCGCCGGGGAAAAACAGCGGCCGAACCACATAGGAGTCGGTCGAGAAAGCCAGCCGACCACCCTCGGGCGGCAATATCGCCGCATCGAGCAATTCGGTTGCATGACCGTGTCCGAAGACGTCGAGGAACATGTGCTCGATCAACTCAGCCGAGAGTCTGCCGCCGCCCCCGTGTCCCATCACCACTCGATCGTGATCGCGTAGCGGAAGCGGGCACACCCACCTTTCGACATCGATGTCAGGCACCGACCACTCCTTTCGGCGGTTCCGTTGGCGACAAGCGGCGATACTGGAAGTAGGCGGCGCATGCCCCCTCGCCCGAGACCATGGTCGCACCGAGTGGTGACCGAGGCGTGCACGTCGTTCCGAACGCTTCGCAGTCGGTGGGTTTGAGCAAGCCTTGCAGCACCTCACCGCTACGACAGGCTTCTGGTTCAGATGGGTCGACGTTGGAGACATCGAAGCGCCGTTCGGCGTCGAATGCGGCGTACGGCTCGGACAGTCGCCAACCACTGAGTGGAATGTCGCCGATGCCCCGCCAGGAACGGTCGCAGACGTCGAAGACTTCGGCGAGCATGTCCTGTGCGGGGAGGTTTCCCAGCGGGCCGACCACTCGCTCGTATGCGTTGTCCAGTGCGGCCTCCCCCGCCTCCAACTGGAGAATCAACCGACGGATGCCCTCGAGAACATCAAGCGGTTCGAATCCGGTGATCACGATCGGCAGATCAAAACGCTCCACCAGCGGCCCGTACTGCCAGGTGCCCATGATCGAGCACACATGACCGGCGCCGAGGAAGCCGTCGACTCGGCTCGACGCGGACCCCGCAATGGCTTCGATCGCTGGCGGGACAAGAACATGGCTGACCAGCACCGAGAAGTTGTCGATCCCCCGTTGCTTGGCTTGAGCCACCGCCATGGCGTTTGCTGGCGCCGTCGTCTCGAATCCGATGGCGAAGAAGACGATCTGTCGATCGGGGTGTGTCTCTGCGATCTCCAGCGCATCGAGTGGCGAATACACCACCCGAACATCGCCTCCTTCGCTCCGCACTTGGCCGAGGTCCTCGGTGCTCCCCGGCACCCGCAACATGTCCCCGAATGAGCAGAAGATCACTTCTGGTCTGGCGGCGATGGCGAGCGCTTTGTCGATCATGCCCAGCGGTGTGACACACACTGGGCAGCCTGGGCCATGGATGAGTTCGATGTCGTCCGGTAGAAGCTGGTCGATGCCGTTGCGGATGATCGAATGGGTCTGACCTCCACACACTTCCATGATCGCCCACGGCCGAGTGGTGATCCGGTGGATCTCGTCGAACATCTTGGCGGCGAGTACGGGGTCTCTGAACTCATCCAGGTATTTCACGGTGCAGCCTCCCCCGGCGAGGATGAGCGATCTTCAGCTCCGAGTTCTTGCTCCAGGGTGCCGATCTCGCGGAAGACACGGAGCGTCTCGGTGGCGTACGCCTCATCGACCTTCGAGATAGCGAATCCCACATGCACAATGGCGAACGCACCGACCTCGAGATCAGGCAGATACGCGAGGCACACCTCCTTGCGAATGCCGTCGAAATCGACCGCGGCCATCCGAGTTCCTCGGTCATCCCACGTGTCAACCACCCGTCCTGGCACCGCAAGACACATGATCAGCTCCCCACACCCAAAGAGCGTGCGTGTGCCCCGATGAACGCCTGACCAAGCGATAGCCCTCCGTCATTCGGCGGCATGACGCTGTGCGTCAGTGCAACGAAACCACCTTTCGCGAGACGTTCGACACACATCTCGGTCAGCAGCCGATTCTGGAAGACACCGCCGGTCAGTCCTACGGTCCGGACTTTGTTCGGGTTGCTTTGCTCGGCCGCGAGTCGGCCGATCACCTCGGCCACCGCGTCATGGAACCGCCAGGCCATTGCGTCGGCCTCGACACCACTTCGTATGTCGTCGAGCAGTGATTCGAGTACCGAAGCAGTCTCGATCCGGGGACCCTCGACCTCGAAGCGGTAGCCAACAAGCTGGCCCGGTCGCGTCGTCTGATCACGAAATCGGGTGGCGGCGATCTCGAGCTCGATGGCCGCCTGCGCTTCGAAGCTGATCTGGTGCCGCAACCCGATGAGCGACGCCACCGCATCGAACAAGCGGCCCATGCTCGTTGTCGGCACGCAGCCGAGCCCCGAGCTCAGCTGGGCCTGCAACATTCCGAGTTCGTGATCGTTGAAGGACGCCAGCGGCCGAACGTCGTCGCTCCACGCGATGCCAGCGGCATCGAGATGTGCAAGTGCGACGCGGGACGGGTGGCGGATCGCTGCGTCGCCGCCGGGCAGCGACACCGGCGCGAGATGCGCACGTCTCTTGAACCCGTCGACGTCACCTGACAGGACTTCACCACCCCAAATGGATCCGTCAGTTCCATAGCCCGTACCGTCGAACACGAAGCTGAACAGCGGGGTGTGCGGATCGAGCTGATGCTCGGCCATGAGCGAGGCCAGGTGTGCGTGATGGTGTTGAACAGCAAGGGTCCGATCACCGAACCGGTCTTTCGCCCAACGGCTCGAGACGTAGCCCGGATGAGCATCGGCGACGACGACGTCGGGTCTGATGTTGTACATCTCGCAGAAGTGCTGCACCATCTTCGCGAACGCTTCGAGCGTCGGGAGGTTCGCCATGTCGCCGATGTGGGGGCTCACCCACCCACGGGAACCAGACGCCACGCAGAACGTGTTCTTCAGCTCGGCTCCCACCGCCAACACGTCTCGGATGCCCGAGCCGAGGTGGGCCGGCAGCGGCGCGTAGCCTCGAGCCCGCCGCAGCGGTGCCGGGTGGCCGGCGATCGAGCGCATGACGGAGTCGTCGCACGGGGTGTGGATCGGCCGGTCATGGTCGAGCACGAAGTCAGCCAGGTCGGCGAGGTCGGTGTCGGTGCGATACACCATTGGTTCTCCCGAACGGTTCGCGCTGGTCATCACCAATGGCCCATCGAAGTCCGCCAGCAGCAGGTGATGGAGTGGAGTCGATGGCAACATGATGCCGACCAAGGGGTCGCCCGGTGCGACCAAGGGCGCCAGGCCCGAGTCGGGTCGAGCCTCGACCAGCACGATCGGCCTGGCCGGCGACACGAGGAGCTCTGCTTCGGCGTCGTCGATATGGGCGAACGCATGAGCCTCGTCCAGACCACCAACCATCACCGCCATCGGCTTGTCGGGGCGATGCTTCTGTCGACGGATCCGGTCGACTGCTGCGGGATTGATTGCGGAACAGGCCAGATGATAGCCACCCATCCCCTTCACAGCGATGACCGATCCTGCTCGCAAGGCGTCGATGGCACGACCAATCGGGTCTGACGTGACCGTCGCATCAGGGTTCTCTCCCGATCCGATGGTCTGGAAGCTCAGCCGCGGGCCGCAGTCGTGGCATGAGATCGGTTGCGCATGGAACCGACGGTCTGTCGGGTCCTCGTATTCGTCCAGACAGGCAGGACACATCTCGAAGCCGGACATGGTCGTGTTGGGGCGGTCGTACGGCAGTGACTCGATGATGGTGAACCTCGGACCGCAGTTGGTACACGTGATGAACGGGTGACCAAACCGTCGATCGTTCGGATTGTCGAGTTCGCGTCGGCAGTCATCGCAGATCGCCGTGTCGGGTGGAACGAAGGTGGGAGGGCCGGTGACCACCTGACTGTCGGCGATGAAGAATCCAGCTTCGATGTGTCCAGCGAAGTCTGACCGTTGTACCGCGCAGACCTCGGCCAACGGTGGGGCCTCATCGTCGACTCGATGCACGAACCTGTCGAGCACCGACGCCGAACCCGACGCAACAATGACCACCCCTGTCGAGTCGTTGCCGACCCAGCCGTCGACACCGAGTTCGTTGGCCAACCGAAAAACGAAGGGCCGGAACCCAACGCCCTGGACAACACCGGTCACCGCGATGCGCTCGACGACCCCGACCTGGTTCAGCGAACTCTGACGCCCATCCACATCGCTTTCACTGAGTCGTTCTTGCGCAGTGTCAGTCATGCCACCTCCTCGGCGGGTTACGTCACAGCGTGTCGATCATGGGCTCGTAGTAGGAGAGGCGAAAGGCCCTGTTGGGATTGACGAGAACGCGGAAGTGTCGAATGCATGGACACAGCGCACCCCACCAGGATCGGAGCAGCCGGACCTTTCGGCCCCGCCGTCTCACTGGGGATCGAAGGTCTTCAGTCGATCATCGAGACGCTCGAGGCCGACGGTTACGAGGTCTACGGTCCGCAGATCCAGAACGACGTCATCGCCCACGACATCATCCACTCCGTCGAAGAACTCCCGCTGGGATGGACCGATGAACAAAGCGGCGGTTCGTATCGCCTGAAGCAGAGAAACGATGTTGCCCGCTTTAGCTACGCGGTCGGGCCACAGTCGTGGAAAGAGCTGCTGCACCCATCGAGGATCCCAGTGTGGACCATGCGACGTACACCACCCGGCGAGCTAGATGTGCGTATGCACGAAACCGAACCCGTTCCGCGAGCCTTTCTGGGCGTTCGACCGTGTGAACTGGCATCGATCTTCAAGCAGGATCGGGTCCTTCTCGACGGACCGCACCCTGACCCCCACTACGGCGCCAGCCGAGCCGACAACTTCATGATCGCTGTCAACTGCGGCACACCCGCCGACACGTGCTTTTGCACATCGATGGGAGGTGGCCCCTCGGTCGAGTCAGGCTTCGACCTGTCCATCACCGAGGTGGTGACAAACCGCACCAACGTCGACTACCTGGTCGAGATCGGGAGCGAGCGGGGAGCCGTGCTCATCGGACGCATCCAGACTGAGCAGGTGGCAGACGAGCTCATCGGACAGGCCAGAACCGTGATCGACGAGGCAGCTCGACAGATCACGCGCCGTATGGACACCACCGGCATCAAGGACCTCCTCTACGACAATCTGGAGAGCCCTCGGTGGGCTGACATCGCCGAACGCTGCCTCACGTGCGGCAACTGCACCCTGGCATGCCCAACCTGCTTCTGCACCGATCTCGAAGACGTCACCGACCTCAGCGGAGAGATCAGCGACCGATGGCGAGTGTGGGACTCCTGCTTCAGCCTCGAATTCTCGCATCTGGGCTCGGGGCCACATCGCTCGACCGGAGCCGATCGCTATCGGCAATGGATGGTGCACAAGCTGGCGAGTTGGATCGACCAATTCGATGAGTCTGGCTGTGTCGGCTGCGGCCGCTGCATCACCTGGTGCCCCGTCGGGATCGATCTGACCGTCGAGGTCGACCACTTCCGACAACTGGCCGATGCACAGGGAACGCCATGACCAAGACCCTCTCGAGAACCGCTTCCGGTCCCTCGCCGTTGTTGGTGCCGCATCCCTACCGAGTCATCGACAAGATAGATGAGCTGGCCGACACGGTCACGATGTACCTGGCTCCGGTCGATGGAGTTCTGCCCGACTTCGAACCAGCCCAGGTGAGCATGCTCGGCGCATTTGGGGTCGGTGAGGCGGCCATCTCGATCAGCCATGCAACACCGAGTACGCACGGCTACACCATTCGTCGGGCCGGAGCAATCACCAACGCTCTGGTCGATACGCCGGCTGGCGGCGTCATCACCGTGCGGGGTCCATTCGGCAACCACTGGCCCATCGAGGATGTGTCGACATCCAACCTGTTGATCATCGCTGGCGGACTCGGTATCGCACCGCTCCGAGCGATCACCCATGCCGCCGCCAACCAGATCGACCGCTTCGAAAGCGTCGTGGTGATCTACGGAGCGAAACAGCCAGACCAGATCATGTACCGCACCGACTTGGAGCACTGGGCCAAACGCGGTGTCGATGTTCGGCTCACCGCGGACGATGCAGGCTCTGACACGACGTGGAGCCACGCCGTTGGTCTCGTCCCCGCCCTGCTGGGCGACCACGCGGTGGACCTCGACTGGGCCGAGACGAGCGTGTTCACCTGCGGACCTGACGTGATGATGCACTTCACCGCAGAGCGTCTGCTCGAGCTCGGCGTACGCGACCACCGCATCTGGCTGTCGGTTGAACGAAACATGCAGTGTGGCAACGCGTTGTGCGGCCATTGCCAATTGGGCCCGTTCCTCGTGTGCCGCGACGGACCGGTTGCGAACTACGCCGAGATTGCCCCATTTCATCGAGTGCCAGGCCTCTAGCGAGGAGCCCTCCGCCATGGCCGCGACCGAAAGAACTCCAACCGACAACCCGACACTGGCCGTGTGGAAGTTCGCGAGCTGCGACGGCTGTCAACTCAGCTTGCTCGACTGCGAGGACGATCTGCTCGCCGTCGCCGGCCGGATCGACATCGCCTACTTCCCCGAAGCCTCGAGCGGCATGGCGGAAGGTCCGTACGACGTGTCGCTCGTCGAAGGCTCCATCACGACCGAACACGACCGAAAACGTATTCACGAGATCCGAGCGTTGTCGGGCGTCGTCATCACGATCGGAGCTTGTGCGACCTCTGGCGGAATCCAGGCGCTGCGAAACGGTGCGGACATCGAAGCGTTCATGAGCATCGTCTATGCCCATCCAGAGTTCATCTCGACCCTCGACACCTCGACACCGATCGCCGACCACATCGAGGTCGACTTCGAGCTGCGCGGCTGCCCCATCGACCGACGCCAACTCGTCGAAGTGATCGCGGCCCATTTGGCCGGCCGGCCAGCCCGGATCCCGACCACCAGCGTCTGTGTGGAATGCAAGGCACGAGGCAATCCGTGTGTGATGGTCGCCCACGGGACGCCGTGTCTCGGCCCGGTCACCCAGGGCGGATGCAAAGCGCTGTGCCCTGCGTACAACCGGGGATGTTACGGCTGCTTTGGTCCGATGGAGAGCCCGAATACCTCGGCTCTTGCCACCCAGTTCTCCGCTCTCGGCCTCGATGACGACACCATCGCCCGAACGTTCCGCAGCTACAACGGCTGGTCCGACGCGTTTCGTAGCGAAGCCAATCGTCACAGTCCACACGAGGTAGCCGTCGCCTTCGGATCCCCGACAGGAGACGTCTGATGACCCACAAGAATGTCGACTTTCATGTTCCTGTCCTGGCCAGAGTCGAGGGTGAAGGAGCGATGCATGTGAAGGTCGAGGACGGCGTGGTGACCGACGTCCGCCTCGAGATCTACGAACCACCGCGCTTCTTCGAAGCCTTTCTTCGAGGCCGCGACTACACCGAGCCAGTGGACATCACCGCCCGCATCTGCGGGATCTGCCCGGTTGCGTATCAAATGAGCGCCACACATGCGATTGAGCGGGCCTGCGGTGTCGAGGTCGACGGGCCGATTCGCGAACTGCGTCGGCTGCTCTACTGCGGCGAGTGGATCGAGAGCCACGTCCTCCACATCGGATTCCTTCACGCCCCTGACTTCCTCGGCTACCACTCCGGGATCGCCATCGCTGCAGACCACCCAGAGATGGTGGAGCGAGTGCTCCAGCTCAAGAAGACCGGCAACAACGTGGTCGAACTGCTGGGCGGACGCCCAATCCATCCGGTCAACATCCGACTCGGGGGGTTCTACCGTGCCCCGTCCCGGCGAGAGCTGGCGTCGCTGCTCCCTGGCCTGGAAGAGGCACGTGAGATCTGCATCGATCTGGTGCGGTGGACGGCCGGCTTCGACTTTCCAGATCTTTCCCAAGACTACGAATTCATCTCCCTCCGACACCCCGATGAATACCCATTCAACGAAGGTCGCATCGTGTCGAACCGCGGTCTCGACATCGATGCGTCAGCCTTCGAACAATTCTCGGCCGAGGAGCACGTTGCTCACTCGACGGCGCTTCACTCCCACCGCCGCGACGGCGGCTGGTATCAGGTAGGCCCGCTCGCCCGGTGGGCGAACAACCACGACCTTCTCCCCCATGACATCCAAGCACTTGCCACCGAGGTTGGAGTGGGTCCCGTTGAGAACAACCCGTTCAAGAGCATCATCGTTCGAAGCCTCGAGACGCTCTTTGCGATCGACGAGGCGATCCGGATCATCCGTGCCTACGCACCGCCCAACCGACCATACGTCGATGTCCCTGCCCGTGAGGGCGAGGGATGGGCGGCAACCGAAGCGCCGAGAGGCCTGCTCTACCACCGCTACAAGATCGACGAAGGCGGCACCATCTTGGAAGCGCAGATCATTCCGCCAACAGCGCAGAACCAACCGTCGATCGAAGCTGACCTGAAACAGTTCGTCGAGCAGCATCTGCATCTCGATCTCGAAGAGCTGGAGTTGCGGTGCGAGCAGACCATCCGGAACTACGACCCCTGCATCTCCTGCTCCACCCACTTCATGACTCTCCACATCGATGAAAGCTGACGCCACCGCCGAGGCAACGACCCCGAGACCGCTGATCATCGGTGTCGGAAACCGGGACCGAGGCGACGATGCCATCGGCCCACTGGCAGCACAGGCATTTGCCGATCGGTGGCCTGACCGGGCTGAAGTACTCCTCGCCGAGGGCGACCTGTCCGACCTCTCCCTCCGTTGGCGACACGATCAATTCGTCGTCATCGTCGATGCACTCATGAGCGGCAAACCGGCGGGCACCATTTCGACCATCGACGGACTCGACCACGACCTCCCGAGCAACCGACGATTGGTGTCCAGCCATGGCGTAGGGCTCGCCGAGGCGATCTCGCTTGCTCAGGTACTCGAGAGGCAACCAGCCGGAATCACGATCGTCGGCATCGAAGCCTGCCAGTACGAGCACTTCACTCAGCTGAGTTCCGGCGTTGCCGGCGCTCTGTCAGCAGCGGTCGACCGCATCCGCCAGGTGCTCGACGAGTACGAGCTCGACACAGTTCGTCCAGCTGACGGTTTGGGACCTCCGCCTCTCTCTGTACCTGCGTCGATCAAGGACAATCGAGGTAGCCCATAAGCGATTCACTCGAAAGGAGTGACCTGATGACAACAACTCTTCCCGTCCCTGAGGTGCTCGAACGAGAACCGGCACGACCTATCGATATCGACAGCCAACTCGAAGCCTTCTTGATTGATCCCATCGGCTTCGGTGCGTTCGACTTCGGAGATCCCATCACTCTTGACGAGTTCGCAACTGCCCGACATCACCGCTCTCTTTTCGCCGCTCCCCTGGCGTTCTGAAGCCGACCCGACAACGACGATGGTTGTCGAGGTGTTGACATGACACAACCAAGCAACGAGCAGACCGAAACACTCCAGGCTGCTGCGGGAAAACGGTTCAAGCTGAAAGCTGCCGTCGTAAGAGCCGAGATTGCCGCAGCGGCGCCATCAGACAGAGAAGACTGGCGATTGCGACTCCTCGACGAGCTCGAAGAGCTCCGTTCAGCCCTCATTGATCACATCACAGAGGTCGAGGCGGACGGTGGGCTGCTGGACGAGATCTTGGCGCGGGCCCCGCGATTGGCCAGCCAAATCGGCATCGCCCGCGACGAACACCACGAACTGCGACGTCAGATCAATCAGCTCATCGATGAGGTACAAGCCAATGCGGACACCAGCGTCGCCCAGTCCCGAGTGCTCGACGCCCTGGCGGCAATCGCGCATCATCGCCGGCGCAGCTCTGACCTCGTCTACAACGGGTACAACGTCGACATCGGCGGCAGTTGAAGGGCCCATGCTCTCCACCAGATTCCACCAACCTGGGAGCAGCCCGCTCCATGGCACGATGTCGTCCCCGGAAGATCCCCACGTGATCTACACCGTCTCCTGTCTCGGCGACACCGCCACCCCTTGTTGACTCATCCGCCCCAAGAGAGTCGGCGTCGTAATGGTGTCGACTCCCTCTTGTGAGCGTCGAGCTACCGCTCGTGCCGAATCGTGTCGCGTCGTGACCGGCGATTGTTTGGCTCCAACCGATTTCTGGCGTCGGAGAGCTGGCGGATGAGATCGTCGCGAACTTCAACCAAGGCCTTGTCGAGGTCGGTGTGAACGGCTGGCAAGGCTTGCCCAGCCCGTGACGATGCTGTCTCGTTCGCTGGCGTGAAAGCCGCTTCCGAGGCGCAAGCTCGACTCAACGGTTGCTGGGTGTTCGTGTTCGGTCATTGCCTCACACACCTTTCCTTGGGGTTTCGATTTGCGGACGATCTTGCGTGTCGGGTGAGCCCACTGAAGAGCTCCGGTTCCTGCGGCGTGTCGAACACTCGATCACAGGTTGACGGCTTGGCCCTGGATCGGCACCGTCGTCTCCCAACCGAAGCGATCGGTGAGTGTGCGCCGGAAAGCATCGGCCGCCGCTGGTTCGCCGTGCACAACGAACGAGCGTCGAGGGTCCAGATCCCCGCTGCCGAGCCAGGCTGCTAGCTCATCATGATCGGCGTGGGCTGACAGGCCGGTGATCATCGCCACTTCAGCCCGTACCGGGATGTAGTCCCCGAATATTTTGATTTCCCTGGCCCCCGACACCAGCGCGTCACCTCGAGTTCCAGCGGCTTGGAAGCCAGCGAAGACAATGCTGTTGCGGTGATCGGGGGCGGCCTGACGCAGATGGTGGAGGACACGCCCACCTGTGGCCATGCCGCTTGCTGTCACAACGACGTTGGGGCCCCTGCTCGAGGTGAGCAGCTTTGAGTCCTCGACGGTTCGGCTGAACTCGACCTCGGTTCGTAGCTGTTCACACTCCGCTGACGACAACCTGTGCAGTGCGTGGTGAGCGGTGAAGATCTCCGTGGCGCTGATCGCCATCGGGCTATTCAGATAGACAGGCACGTCCGGGACCCGCCCGGAGTGAATCAGATCATTCAACAGCGTGAGGATCGCCTGTGCTCGACCGACGGCGAAGCTCGGGATGATGACGGAACCTCCGCGGCCGACCGTTCGTGCAACGATGTCGGCGAGTTGCTCCGCAGGGTCTCCCTCTGGGTGGAGACGGTTGCCATAGGTCGACTCGGTGACGAGGTAATCAGCAGCGGGAGGCGGGACGGGGGGACGCATGACCCGGTCGACGGGGCGTCCGACGTCTCCTGTGAAGAGCACAGACGCTGTCGCCGTGGCCAGCCGAATTGTCGAAGATCCAAGAATGTGACCGTTCGGCCGGAACGAACAGGTGACCTCAGGGATGACGTCGACCTCGTCGTCGAAGTCGACAGGCTCGATCAACTCGAGGGCCCGCAGCGCGTCGGCTGTGGTGTACAGCGGCAGCGCAGGCTCGTGCCGGCTACTGCGGTGCCGATTCGCGAATCTTGCGTCTTCCTCCTGAAGGTGGGCGGAATCGAGAAGCATGAGCTCCATCAGGTCCGCTGTCGCGGTGCTTGCGAGAACGCGCCCGCTGAAGCCGTTGCGCACCAGCGCGGGAAGATAGCCGCAGTGATCAATGTGGGCGTGGGTGATGAGGACGGCATCGATGGATTTCGGATCCACCGGGAACGGAGCCCAGTTCTGAAGTCGAAGCCGCTTCAGTCCCTGGAACAATCCACAGTCCACCAGAACCGAACCTTGTTCGGTCTGGGCGAGGAATCGCGACCCGGTCACGGTCTCTGCGGCACCGAGAAAGTGAAGCCTCATCGTCCAACTCCGGGCAGTGCAACGTCGACGCCGTCAAGCATCTTCGGTGCTTCCACACGCATCACCGTTCCTGCGTCGTCTCGGCATGAACGATCGCCCAGGCCTTTCGGTGAAGGTCGGCGACGCTTTCGCGATCGACATTCCCATGGATCGCTTCACCAAGCAGCGAGCGATGGTGAGATAGCCGTCGGAAGTCGGCGACGATGCGATCGATTCCAGCGAGAACAACTGGCAAGTCAGCATCGACAGCTGCGCCCAGGGCACGGTCAACGGCGTGGAGGAAGCGGTCGATATCGGCCTGTTCGTTTGGCTCCTGTCCATGGAACGAGGCCGCCGTTGCACCGCCGGCGACACGACCCGAACTGTGGCTCTGGAGCTGTGGCTCTCGATCGAGGCCAGACAACACGTCCGCCATCCGTACTGGAAGCGGCGACGGGTCGTCTTCGGTCAACGACAGCTGATCCCCCCGCAAGAATCGCACATGGTCCAGGCTCAGACCGAGTACGGCGAAGGATCGATTCTGCTGTGCCGCTGCACGAAGTTGGTCGGTGTCGGGCGCATCGGCAACGACGACGAAACTGTCCCACTCCACCGCCATTCGGAAGGCGACATGGGTTTCGCTCCCAAAGAAAACTGCCAATCCGATCTCTCGTTTGTGCCAAAGCGCGTCGTCGGCCAAGACGCTCTCCCCCCGGCGAACAATGGAACGAATGACGTCTTTGTCGGTTCCACGAGCCGTCAGTGCCGTACGAGCTTCGGCCAAGAGGTTCTTCAGTCGGATCTTCGACGCAGCACTCGATCCGAGGCGCTCGGTCGGGAGGTATATCGAGACCCAGGGGCCCTCTGATCGCTCCGCCAGCGTGTCAATGGTTGCCAAATCAACTCGATCGATCATGCTTCGTCCTTCTGTGAGCTGCGCCGGCCCCAATCGTTGTCAGGGCAAAGGCGTCGCAGGCTTCCACACATCAATCATGAATCGCCTACCGCCGACACAGAAGAGTCCTTCGTCCTCGTTCGATGTGGATCCGCCCGACAACAGACTCGATCCTTGTCAAGATGCAGCTCGGCATTGGGTGTTCGTCGAAGCCAGCCGCTGTCGGCGGCACTCGCCGCACCCGGTTTCTGAGGACATGATTTCCCTGTGTTCACCAACCAGGTTCGCCGGGTTTGGCGTCCCGCTCCCGAAGTCGAGCGATCTCATCAACTTCGGCAGGCTCGATCGGAGTCCCGTTTCGACTCGACACGCCCGAACCAACGACGGCTTTGCCAATACTCGAGGCTTGGTGACCCAACGCCTGCAGCGAAACGACAACTTGTTGCGCGATCGAAGCTTCGAAGGTGGCCAGAACGGTCCCCGACGCAAGAGTTCTCCAAGAATCGGCGCCAGCGGCGTCGACGAAATCGATCGCAGAGGGATTCCACAGCACCGCCGACTCGTCGATGACAAGCCCCAAACCGCTCGCCGTTGCAAGCTCGTGAAGGCCAGTGGCAAGTCCGCCCTCAGTGGGGTCGTGCATCGCGGTCGCGCCAAGGAGACCAGCGTCGAGGGCAGCGCGAACCACGCTGATCGAGGCACCATCCTCTGCAGGCATACCAAGCACGAGAGCGCCTTCGATCGGTGCCTCACCGATCTGCACCACCACGTCTCCGGGCGACGCTCCAGCGGTTTCGATCAGCTCACCATGATCGGCGAAACCCAGCATCGTTCCGCACACCACGGTCTGGTTCACGGCGGGGGTCACCTCGGTATGACCGCCAACAAGTGCCACCCCCGCTTCGTTCGTTGATGAATGAAGCTCGTCGAACAGATCACGAGCCTGTGACCTCGTTGTACCGACAGGGAACAACACCGTCGCCACGAACCATCGCGGAGTGACGCCCATGATCGCGACGTCGTTGGCATTGACGATCACACACAATCGAGCGACTCCTGCCCCGGTCAGCGTCACCGGATCTGAGGCCACCACGACGCTTCCTGCCGGTACATCAATGGCTGCTGCATCTTCTCCGAGAGCTGGTCCGAGCCGCACACCAGGCGGCAACGGGCGGGCTTTGGCGAGTAGCTCGACCAGCAGTTCGCGTGGAAGCTTGCCGGCCGAAAGCGGAGCGTCGTCGGGAGAGTCATACACCCTTCTGAGACTTCCCGAACAGGACGGGCATCGGTAGAGCAATAGGTCAATACTGGGCCACTTCGGAGCCTTCAGCCGAGTGCGCCGGTCGACGGACGTTGAGTTCATGGATGCACCCGCCAACGCCACCACCCATCCCACCCTCCAATCATGGGTCAACGAGATGCAGGATCTCTGCAAACCCGCTGACGTGCAATGGTGCAACGGCTCTGATGAGGAGTACGACGGGCTCTGCAAACGACATGGTCGAGTCGGGCAGATGTTTCTCGGCTGGGAAGAAGCGGGATCTCGCGGCGAACGACCATCGATGCCAGCCACTGGGATCTCGTGGTCGCAGACTCCTGCGCTCAACGAGAGCACAATTGCGCCAATGAGACGCTCAGTCGAGTCGCCATGTTGAATCTGCGCTGAGGTCGGTTGATTGGGCCTTCGGGCCCTGTCACTGCTCACTCGACCTCCCCACGATCGAGACATGACTGCTGCCCCGTCCGATCAGCGAGCTGCCGACGCCTCGACGTCGTCTGCAGCGAGCGGCGTCCAGTTGGTCTCTGTTCCGCACAGGATCGGTATCCAAACACGATCTCGTTCGCTCGGGAACCGACTGGCGGGCCGGGATCGGTTCCATGGTCCCAGAGTCCGGGTCTGGGCAAACTTGTCATGACCATCACTGCGAGTGGGCTCGGCTTCAAGAACTTCGTGATCGGAGCGGTCCTGGGCGGCGCAGTTGGCTCGATCGTGGCGGTCAACATCACCATCAATTTCGGACCTGATCAGGGTTATGAGTCAAGCATCACGGACATCTTTGAACACAACACCGTTGTCGGCATCGCCACCGTTGTTGCCCTTGCAGCCGGACCGGTCTTCGGCGTTGCCATCGCCCGCCATCTCCGATTGCAAGAAGGTGGCGAGAAGCAACCCTGACTTCGGGGCCGGCCTCACCGACTGACAGGTCCTCGGCCTCTGCCGAATCGAACAATCGAGAAATACCGTTTCGACATGAAGGAATCCGGACTCATCAACATGCGCTCTGCAGCGTTGCGGTTGTTTCTCACCTCGATCGCCATCAACGCGGCATTGGGAATCTGGGCGATTCTCGTCGACGACTTCGGTGACACGCAGGGCAAGGTCCTTCTGTCGAGCTTCCTCGTGTCAGCCGGGATGCTTGCGGTTCTGATCAACGGAGCGCCGGTCTCCCGGCGAATCCTCTGGCCGACACCACTTGTGGCGGTACTCAGTCTGCTTCTGGGCGTTGGACTGTTGCTCGTGTTCGTCTGGGCCGAGACCGATTCGGAGCCGTTCACAAAAGGCACCGCTACGACGTTCGTTGTTGGCGGAGCGGCGACGTTCTCAGGCTTGCTGGCGCTGCTGCCGCTGCGTCCTGCGCACCAGGTGCTTCGATTCACAGCGCATCTGTTGATTGCTGGCCTCACCGCCACCGTGATCGGCGTGATCTGGGCCGAGAGCGGAGGCGACGCCATCGCTCGTGTGATCGGTGTGCAGAGTATCCTCGTGGCGGCATTCAGCCTGGCGGTTCCTGCGTTGAGTCGTTTCGTCCCTGTAGAGGAGCCAACGGCCGTGTCGAGCACAGGTCACTACTGCCCGGGTTGCGGAGCCGAACTCGACGACCATCTCTTGTTCGGGGAACCTGTTGCATGCATCAACTGCAAGCGGGTGTTCTTGGTGATCGAAAAACGCACCGAATTGCCTTGAAGGTGAAGGCGGCGAATCGTCCGTTGCTCGAGGACCTCAGCCTGCACGACCCCAAACCTGGCCATCCGGCGGGTGAGCTGCCATCCAGCTAGCCGCGACTGCGGTAGCTGTTGATCAACTGGCAACGAGCGAGTTGTCTGCGACCAAGCGCAGATGGGGCGAGGGCGGGACGCCGACAGATGCCAGTCTCCACAGGCCCTCAGCGCGTGGGATAAGTTCTGCGTCAGCGCGATTCTTGCAAAGGAGTGCCAGCGATGCCTGACAACAACCCGGAGCGTGATCGTTCTGAACCTCCAGGCGCGAACGAACAGCCTGTGACGCTCGATCTCACATCACAAGAGGTTCCTGGCGATCTGCGACCGCTCACCGATGTTGCCGAGTCCCGACTGTGGGAGATGCTTGAATCCGCCCCCGACGGCATGCTGATGACCGATGCCGACGGCACGATCGTCATCGTCAACCGTCAGATCGAAACCATGTTCGGCTACGACCGCGGCGACGTCCTGGGACAACCCATCGAGTTCCTCCTCCCCGAACGCCACCGCCACGCTCACCGAAACCACCGCCACAACTATGAGGCCGATCCAACGGTGCGGTTCATGGGAGCAGGCCTCGACCTTTGGGCTCGCCGAAGCGACGGCTCGGAGTTCCCCGTCGAGATAGCGCTCTCCCCGACCCAACCCGGGAACGGCACAACCGAAGTCATTGCATCAGTACGCGACATCTCGAATCGCAGCGACATCGAAGCCCGATTGCGCGAGGCCCAGGTTCGATTCCGCGGCGCCTTCGACGAAGGGCCCATCCCGATGGCGCTGGTCGAAGTCGCACCTGACGCCGACCGCGTGATCGTCGAAGCCAACCAAGCCATGGCCGATCTCCTCCGGTACGAACACGACGACCTGATCGGGATGTCGTTCGCCGACCTCACCCACCCCGAAGACCTCGCCCCCGACAACGAAGCAGTCGCAAAAATCGCCTCAGGCGAGCTTCACCGGTACTCACCAACCAAGCGGTACATCCGCTCCGACGGATCCACCGTCTGGGTGCAGCTTCACGCCTCTCCCCTGGTGCGAAGAGACGGGAGCGTTTTGGGTATTGCACACGTCATCGACATCAGCAACGAGCTCGAGGCGCTCGAACAGCTGGAGCGTCGTCAAGCACTCGACCATGCGGTGTCGATGGTGCGGCTCGCCATGCTTCGAGGAGCGTCGGCGACACAGGGATTGGCCTTGATCTGCCAAGCAGCCGCTGAGTGCCTCGACGCCGATCAAGCGTTGGTCGTGACCGCAGGCCACGAACCCGACGAACTCGAAGTGGCGGCCACATTCAATATCTCCGAGGACGCTCGTCGGGCGCTGTCGTTCCGGGTCTCGAGCGGCGTCGTTGGTGAGGTCTTCCGGACCGGGGTGGCACAGATTTGCGGGCCAGATGATCCCCGGCACACACCCGGCAACAGAGAAGTGATCGAACGTGGCCCGATCGAGTCAATCGTCCTCGCCCCAATGCGGGACGGCACCGGCATCGCCGGTGTTCTCCTCGTCACTCGCAGAGCAGGGTCGCGCCAGCTCGAACAAGACGATCTCGCACCCATCCAGGCGTTCGCTTCAGAAGCAGTGGTCGCCATCGAACTGGCCGGCCTCAGCGAAGCACACCGACGACTCGAACTTCTCGAAGACCGCGAACGCATCGGCCGAGACATCCATGACAACGTCATCGGCCGCCTCTTCGGTACGGGTATGAACCTCCAAGCAACCGCCAGCCGAGCCGACGGAGACCTCCGGGCCCGGATGCTGTCTGCGGTCGACGAGATCGACACAACAATCAAGGAGATTCGCTCGGCGATCTACGGAGTGCAGGGCCAAGTCGACTGGGGGAAGGGGCTTCGAGGCGAGATCCTCGCCATTGCATCCAACTGCGCTGAAGCACTCGGTTTCGAACCCCACGTCGACCTCCAAGGCAACATCGACACCCTCCCGAGCGAGATCGCCGCAGAGCTCTTCGCCACCCTTCGAGAAGCACTCACCAACGCCGCCAAATACGCCCGAGCGACACGAGTTGACGTATCAGTGATCGTCGTCGGATCCCGGCTCGAACTCGTGATCGCTGACAATGGCACGGGCATGAAACTTGAAGTCGAGGGCAACCTCACCTCGCCCATGAGCGGGCACGGACTGGCCAACATGAGAACCAGAGCCGAGGCCCTCAACGGCACCACCTCGATCGAATCCTCACCAACTGAGGGCACCACCCTTCGCTGGGTGATACCTACTTCGATGGATTGAAGCGAGAGGATCGACCCCGTTGTCGACTCAGTGAAGAAGCCTGTCTCAGGTCCGCCACTGCGCTTCACGTTCGGCCAGCCTCGCCGCCATGGCGGCGACTTCGGTTCGGCGCGTTGCGCCCAACTTGGCCAGCACGTTCGACACGTAGTTCTTCACCGTCTTCTCAGCCAAGAACATCTCGTCGCCAATCTGCCGATTCGACAGACCTTTGCCAATGAGGTCGAAGATCACACGCTCCTGCGACGTCAGCGAATCCACAGCGCCATCAGCCTCAGCTTGCAACCGTCTTTGCGCCATCCGAATCTCGGCAGGGTCGATGAGGCGCTTGCCAGCAGCCACACTTCTGATTGCATCAAGAAGCTCCGCTGACTTCACCGACTTCACGCGAAACCCCGCCGCTCCAGCGCCTTCAGCTTCCACAAGAGCCCGATCATCGACAACTGACGTCAACATCAGGCATGCGATCGCATCGTTCTCCGTCGTGATCGCACGACACACGTCCAATCCGCTCCCATCGCCCAAACTGATGTCAAGCAAAGCAACCCGAGGGGCAACCCGCAGCACCTGCGCAGCGGTGCCAGCGGCTGAACCGCTCTCGCCCACGACGGCCATGTCATCCTGGCTGTCGATGAGCTGGGCAAGACTGGTGCGCACAACCTCGTGGTCATCGACCAAGAAGACTCTGATGACAGCGGGAGATTCGTCCATGTCAACAACGTAACGGCTCGCGGCCGTCGCCGATCTGTACTCACTGCGGTCATGGTGACCGATGGGAGCTCAAGTCCGAAACAAGCGGGGCGCTGGCAAGCCTTGCTCTTTCCGTCACTGGACATGCGATTCATACACACAACCCGTCGGAAACGCCCCTCCCGCATAGAACCGTTGACTCCACACTTTTCAAGGTGAATCCGCCGCCGTCGCCGGGTGTGGCGAATACGTGGAGCCTCGTGCCGATCTGCGAGTCGTCGGCCAGGCCGATCACGTCGTAGGTGACTTCTCCGAGATCACCAGTGGTCGGTGCCACGGTCACGGTGATCGTCGACTCGACCTCTGCATCGACTGACGCGTGCGTATCAGCAACGATGCGACCCAGTTCCAGCATCGAATCTGCCGTGGGTGTGCTGCCAAGGGTGGTAACCACGGCCGAGGTCACGTCGTCGACGGATCCGAGGTAAGCAACGAACCGGCTGTTGACCCAGCCCGTCGTGCCACTGACCGTGACCTCGTACCAGATCGATTCGGAGCGTCTCCATGCGCTCCCGGCGGCGATCATGTCGTCGGTCAGAGGGCCAGCGGTGGCAACGATCGTCCCACTGACCCCGGGCTCGTCGCGAACGTTGAGCACATCATCGAACTCGACTCCGACCACCGCCACGATGTCCCCTTCAAGCGGTCCAATGTCGATTGGTTCCCCGGCCAACGCTGTGGTCGAGGAAGCCGGCGTTGTCGTCGAACTGGTCGTCTCGCTACTACCGCTTGTTGTGATCGTGGTCTCGGCCGGCGTCGCTGTGGTCGAGGTGGCGATGGAGGTGGCGATGGAGGTGGTGGTCGATTCGTCGGCCGCGCTGTCATCGCTTCCACATCCAGTGAGCACCGTCACCGCCAGTGCGATCACCACCAGGATTCGCTGCACTTTCATGGTCTCCTCCAAGGTCCCGGTCCGGCCAGGGTTTGTCGTTCGTTCAGATCAAGTCTCCCGCGCCATCGGCCACGACAAGAGAGCCAAACGTCCTTCGCACCGAAGGGTCGCCCTCGGGATCGGGCAAACATCCCCGCTGCAGCCTGGCCGCCGACGCTCGGGGTTCTGTACTGCCTCGACTCGTATCTCGTTGGGGTTCTTGCAGGAGTCTTGTGAAGAGTCAGCGCTCGATCCTGCTCGGCGATGTGGTGCGAGGCTGTGTTTGTGGTCCAGCTGACGTTGACGGTTGGCGAGGTCATCGACCAGCAGGCCGACGATGGGTTCGATCTCGCCGATTCCGGGGTTCGAGCTGTCTGGCGAGTTGACGGCCAGCATCAGAACGGTCGTCGAACATGAGATCATCCTGCTGCCTCACTCATCACTTCGGTGGCGCGTCTCTCGCGCTGCAGTATTGACGGTACGAATCGTCGAGCAAGCCAGCCAGTGTCCAAGGACCCTGCGGGACTAGGGCAGGCTTGTCTGCAGCTCGGCGACCATTGCACGCATCCGTTCGATCGCCTCCGATGCGGCGACGCTCATGTCGACCAGTACATCATCGGTTCGACGAGGATCACTAGAGATTTGAGCTGCAACGGCGAGAAGCTCCGCTTCCGCCGAGAAGGCATCTAGGACAAAACGTCGCCCTGCCATCCTCATTTTCGAACGGGGACGATCACAACCGAAACGTCAGCACCTCGAGCAACTTGCTCGGCCACCGAACCAAGCATCAAACGACTCACCCCGGAGCGGCCGTGGCTTGCGATGACGATCATGTCGACCTCCTCGCTCAGCGCGACCTCGAGGATCGCGTCGGCTGCGTACTGGCGGAACGTGACCGCCATGGAGCTCGTGGTGCCCTGGGCACGACGACCAACGATTCGGTGAATCTGAGCAGAGGCAGCTTCTTCGATGCTGAGCTTCTCGCTGGTCCCCAGGCCCCGCAGAACTTGACGTTCGGTGAGATCGACGTTGGTCATGATCAGCAATTCGGCTTCCGAACAGCCAGCGAGCATGGCTGCGTATTCGACGCCGAGTTCTGAGCGCTCCGACAAGTCGACGGGCACGAGGATCTTCTGGGGTGGTTTGATCATGTTCTCTCCCGGTTCGGTTTGGGTCATGGCTGACGAAAGACAGTACGCCTTGGGCTCCCGACAGCGCCGCAGACCTGAGAAGCATGGCGACAGGGCCTTGGTCTCTGTTCACCGCTTGCGATCCCCGGGGATGATCTGTTTGGAACAGCTGGAACCACAGCATCTCCTTCACCAGCACAATCCACCCAACCCCAAGGAAGTCCACCATGATCTTCGAAGAGACCGTCATCTTGTCCAAACCATTCGCCGAGGCCGTCCAGGCTGTGAAGGCAGCGCTTGCCGGTGTCGGGTTCGGCGTCCTCACCGAAATCGACCTCCAAGCCACCCTCAAATCAAAGATCGGCACCGACATCGAGCCCCACACCATCATCGGTGCATGCAATCCCGGCCTCGCAGCACGGGCCCTCGAGGTCGATCCCCAGATCGGGGTTTTGCTTCCCTGCAACGTCGTCGTCCGACAATCAGGACCCAACGTGATCGTGGAGGCCATGGACCCCGGGCTCATGTCGAAAGTGAGCGGGAACAGCGACATCGAACCAATCGCCACCGAGGCTGGCAACCTCATGAACGACGCGCTTGCCCGCATGGCGGCAAACGCCGAACTCACAACCGGACACTGACCCACCGATCCCGCCGAGGAGTCCCATGTCCAGCACCACCGAAATCGTTTGCACAGGCTGCCAAGCACGCAACCGCGTCCCGATCGCCGCCACCGGCACCCCCCGCTGCGGAAAGTGCCAGACGAATCTGCCCTGGCTAGCTGACGCCACAACCACCGAGTTCGATCAGGTCGTGTCCTCCTCGTCGCTCCCGATCCTTGTCGATCTCTGGGCACCATGGTGTGGTCCATGCCGCGCTGTTGCTCCTGCACTCGAGGATCTCGCCAAACAACGCGCCGGTTCGCTCAGGGTGCTCAACGTCAACGTCGACAACGAACCGCAGGTCTCCGCCAATCTCGGAGTCCAGGGAATCCCGACGATGGTGCTCTACAACGGCGGAGCCGAAGTTGCCCGCCAAGTCGGCGCTCTACCAGCCCACGCCATCACCACCTGGGTCGACGCCTCGCTTGGCTAAGATCCGACGCTCAACGTGGTCGACCGCTTTGATTGGTGAACCGTTGATCGGAGGCCGTGCTCCAACTTCACCTGTGAACCACAGCGGTGATCGCTGTCCAGTCACGAAACCCGAGCTCGGCGCCCAGAACAGGTGGGAGACGAACGAACTCGGGCTGGAAGCAGTGGGTTTGAGCGTGTTGTTCCCCGATGTCGAGCATTCCAGGTCGATGTGTCGAGGCTGGCAGTCCCACATCGAATCGGCGGTGTAGAACCGCCGCGCACTGGTCGTGGCTGAGTGACCGCACTCGTGTCGCACTCAATCGTTCGTCATCGCGAGAAGGGCAATGCAAGCGCAGCGATCGCCAAGCAGTCGAGAAACCGCGCTCTGGGACGAGCTACGTCCTGGAGTTGCTTGGACCATCGAACGCCGGCGAGCAACCGCCGGTTTGCTAAGCCAGGGTGATGATGACATTGCCCCGCTTGTGTCCCGTGTCGACGTAGCTGTGGGCGTCAACGATGTCCTCCAGCGCATACGTTCGGTCAATGACCGGCTTGATCTCGCCCTTGGTCGCCAACTCCCCGAGGAACACCAAATCATCGCGACGGAATTTCGGCCTCCCGTCATCGACCGAGACACACGCTCCACCAGCCCCAAGAACTTGCTGACACCGCCGAAGAGCGTTGGCGCTCTTCGTCTTGCCGACGGCGTCGAAAACCAAGTCATAGCGCTCCGCGCCATCGGTGAAATCCTCGGCGGTGTAGTCAATCACTCGCGTTGCGCCGAGAGATGCCACCAGCTCCACGTTCGCCGTGCTGCACACCCCGGTGACTTCAGCGCCGAGATAGCGAGCAAGCTGCACGGCTGAGGTCCCTACCGCCCCGGAAGCCCCGAAGATGGCCACGCTTTGTCCAGGCCGCACACCTGCCTTACGAAGGAAGTGGAGCGCGAGGAGACCACCGTAAGGGATGGCTGCTGATTCTTCGTCTGTGAGATTGACCGGTCGATCGATCAGAAGTGCGCCCTCCGGCCAGCACACATACTCTCCGTAGGTCCCGAAGCGATGTCGATCAAACCCAAACACCAGGTCGCCGGGCTCAAACGTTGTGACGTCAGCGCCGACCGCATCGACCTCACCAGACAGCACCATGCCGAGTATCAGTCGCCTTGGGGCGTTCCAGCCGAGTACGAGTCGCTCAAGGATCCGATAGGCGGGACTGAGCCTCAGCCCCCGCATGTAGCAGTCGCTCGACGACACGGCGGTCGCCAGCACACGTACTCGAACCTCGCTCGTCTCCGGGACTGGAATAGGAAGCTCCCGCAACTCGAGAACGTCCGGCGGGCCATATCGGGTGCAAACGGCTGCTCTCACCTCGGCATCACCTCACGGGACCAAACACACGCTTCTCCACGCATCGAGGGGTAGGCCCCGAACGCAGCCGCAGATGGGCGGTTCGGGAACCATCGGATTTTTCGCTTGCTCGCCGACGGTCTTGGGTCGACCGTTTCTGTCCGAGCACCGGCGTTTCAACAACAACGAAAGGAGAGAACTGAACACCCGAACTCTCGGTGGTGTCTGTGCATCCCATCCTTTGACCCTCACGGAACGCCCGTCACACGAGTAGAGCAGAACGTCCCGCAATCAGTGGGGGCTCCACCGACAACGACCATCCCAGATTGCACGCATCCATCGACACCGTCTCCCGCGACCGTCTGGTTTGGCGTGCGGTGAGAGTCGAAGAGGGTGGGGCGGTTCCAAGGGTCTTCGTGCCCTGGTCTACCCAATCTGAGCGGATGACGATCATCGCGGCAGCGAAACGCTCAGCCGCTCATCGCCCACCTCGCCGATCACTACCCGAACCCCGAACGGAGTCAAATGTCAGCTCAATCGACCAAGAAGGTGCGTCTTCCTCCTCGCTGGTTCATGCGCTCGTTCTGGACCGCCCATCGAGCACTGCTTCGATTGACTCAGAGCCGGTTGGGTCTTTGGCGACCGAAACCCAACGGATGGGGTGCGATGCGACTCACCGCTATCGGGCGTCGCACCGGTAGGAGGCGCAGCGTGGTTGTGGGCTACTTCGAGGACGGCCCAAACCTGGTTTCGATGGCTATGAACGGCTGGGGTGAAGGCGACCCTGCGTGGTGGCTCAACGTGCAGACCAATCCAGATGTCGAGGTTGAACTCGTCGATGGCCCCCGCTCCATGACCGCTAGGGCTGCCGGAGGCGCTGAACGGGAACGCCTGTGGGCTCGTTGGCGAGAAATCGACAAAGACCTCGATGCCGTTGCAGCGCGCCGCTCCACGGCCACTGCAGTTGTCGTCTTCGAGCCGCAAATCGAATAGCCGGAGCACAACTCCGAAACGACCGGGCAAGGCGTCAATCAGCGCACCCACAATCCGATTGGCGTTCCGCAACAACCGTGAGCTCGAATCATCCTTCGCTATCGAGCTCGGGCTCACGGCAGCCAACATCACCATTCCTCCTGTGGACCTGATGCCGTCCGCCTGGTGATCGAGGCCGCAACCGTGCGAGTTGGCACCTGTCCCAACCGAGATGAGGCGCCGCCGAGATGGTGAAAACGTGGTTTGTCCACACCGCGAATGGTGCCGACGGCTTCGAGTCTCACTCCAGGCCGTCGAAAGCAACAGGGAGCAAGGGCTCTCGCGTCGGGCAGTCCGACTCGTTGAAAACGACTCTGCGACGTGCGGTGGTGACGTTCGCCCCTGTGTCCATCCGAGGTCAGCGTCGAGTCTGAAGCCATCAGATACGGTGCGTCGCCAGGATCGATCAGGTTCGTTCCACGACAGCTCGGATGCCGCACGACCGCCAGAACAAGAAACACCGCTGACCGCAGGAAGGATCATCCCGTGGACAACACACGCTCTCCACTGCCGGAGTCATCTTGGTTGGCGGGACTTCTTGTGCTCTTGAGTCTCGTCGGGTTCATCTTCGTTGGACGCTGGCTCGCCGCAATCATCGTCGTTCCAGCCGCACTCGCCGCAGCCACCGGGCTGTGGCGCCATACCCCGTGGGCTCGGACTGCGGCCTACGCCATCATCGGCTGGTTTGCCCTCGTAACCGCTGCGGTCGGCGCCATGGCCATCGTCATGCAGGTCAACAACGACCCCAACGCATCCACCGGCGCAATCGTCATCTTCGTGGCCGCCGCCTTCGTGTTCACCCTCGTTGCAGCGTCGCTTTATCGACCAATGTTCCAAGCGCGCGTTGTCGAAGCGACGACCGTCGGCTGATGGGGATCTTCGAGCGGTTCTTGACCATTTGGGTCGGCGCAGCGATCTTCGCCGGAGTCGCATTCGGTCTGCTCACTCCCTCGACGTTCGAGCAAGTCGCCGAGATGCAGGTCGCGGACGTCAACCTCGTCGTTGCCGTGCTGATCTGGCTGATGGTCTATCCAATGATGCTCAAGGTCGACCCGAGTTATCTGGGCGACGTCGGCCGCAAGCCCAAGGGGCTCGCCCTCACGCTTACCGTGAACTGGCTCGTGAAGCCGTTCACGATGGCTGCGCTCGCAGTGTTGTTCTTTCGCTACATCTACGGCGACCTCATCCCGACAGCGGAGGCCGAGGAGTACATCGCCGGGATGATTCTGCTCGGCGTTGCGCCGTGTACTGCCATGGTGTTCGTGTGGAGCCAGCTCACCGGTGGTGACCCGAACTACACCCTTGCTCAGGTGTCGATCAACGATGTGATTCTGGTGTTCGCATTTGCGCCGATTGCCGGCCTCCTGCTCGGTGTCACCGACCTGACCGTCCCGTGGGGCACCTTGTTCGCATCGGTCCTGATCTTCGTGGTGATCCCACTTGTCGCAGGCCTGGTCACGAGGAACTCGATCCTTCACCGCAGAGGATCAGAAGCGGTCGAACGATTCGCAACGCGGTGGAAACCAACCTCGATCATCGGCTTGCTGCTCACGGTCGTGCTGCTGTTTGGTTTCCAGGCCGAAACCATCGTCGACGAACCGGCTCGGGTTGCGATGATCGCAGTTCCCTTGCTGATCCAGAGCTACGGCATCTTCGCCATCGCATACGGAATGGCTCGACTGATCAAGCTTCCCTTCGACGTCGCAGCGCCTGCCGCGATGATCGGAACATCGAACTTCTTCGAGCTCGCGGTCGCCGTTGCGATCAGCTTGTACGGGCTCGGCTCGGGAGCCGCGCTCGCGACGGTCGTCGGCGTCCTCATCGAGGTCCCGGTGATGCTCTCACTCGTCGCATTCGCCAACAGGACCAAGCGATGGTTTCCCATCCCCGACTCGTTGTCGGAGACACCAATGCCGGCGTCACTCACATCCCAGGACACACCATGAACTGCTACGACTGCTCGATCGATGGGACCACTCTTCCAGCGGTTGCGGTTTGCCACGACTGCGGGGCGGCAGTGTGCACCAACCACGCCATCACCACTGTGAGACGAGTCACTCGAATGGTTCCTCTCGGCCGGCGCATCCCAACCGGGCCCCCGGCGCGCACCGTGCGCTGTGTCATCTGCGACGCGGCAGCAACCGCGGTTGCCTGACGAAGAGGCCTTGTGCCCTGACCAAGGCCATCGCCAAGCGCGACGATCGAACCATGCAAGACAACCTGATCGAGGAGACTCCGCAGAAGTCGGTCGACGCCCGTATCGGCCATGCCGGCACCAGGATCGACTTGGACGAAGTGTCGAAGCGCTATCGGGTCGGCGATGTCGACGTCACGGCGATCAGCGAGATCAGCCTGCACGTCGACGACGCCGCATTCGTCGTCATCTTGGGGCCATCGGGGTGCGGCAAGACGACCTTGTTGAACATGATCGGAGCACTCGACACGCCGACCTCGGGGACCGTTCGGGTGGCCGGGGTCGATCTGACTGGCGCCAGCCAGAAGAAGCGCGCTGCAGTTCGGCGAGAACAGATCGGATTCATCTTCCAGACGTTCAATCTGTTTCCCGGCCTCACGGCATTCGAGAACGTAAAGTTCGGCGCTGATGCCGCTCGCCGGCCTGATGCCCATGAACGGGCCGTTGACGCACTTGTCCGCGTCGGGCTGGACGCACGCATGCGTCACTTCCCACATCAGCTTTCCGGTGGTGAGCAACAGCGCGTAGCGATCGCACGCGCACTGGCGACGGGAAACTCGATCCTGCTCGCTGACGAACCGACCGGCGAACTCGACTTCCGCACCGGGGTCCAGATCCTGAATGTGCTCGAAGAGCAAGCTCGTGCGGGAATGACGATCTTGGTCGTGACCCACAACCGCGAGATCTCCCGTGTGGCTGATCGAGTCATCGAGTTGTCGAGCGGCCGCATCGTGGCCGACGGCCCTCCCGAGGGTGGCAAGGCCGACATCTGCGACCTGCAATGGTGACCGAAGAGCTCTCCGGATCTCTCCGCGGATACGGATTGTGGATGCGGTGGTCGTGGCGCGACCTCCGGCACCACTGGGTAGCCGTGATCGTGATCGCAATGGTGATGGCGATCGGCGTCGGCGTGTACGCCGGCCTCGGGAGTACATCGACGTGGCGGGAGATGTCGAACGACGAAAGCTTCGCTGCGCTCGACATGCACGACCTTCAGGTCACCCTGAGTCCAGGAACGTTCATCGACGAAGGACGACTGCTCGAGGCCGTCGAGACACTGGACGACGCCGTACTCGTGACTGCCGCATCGGAACGCCTCGTTGTCGACAGCCAGATTGACGCATCGACCGAGGCCGACTCGATCCTCGTTGCCGCCCGGATCGTTGGCATGGAGGTTTCGAGCGGAGGTGCCGTCGACAACCTATGGATCAGCGCCGGGAAGCTCCCCGACCCGGGGACCTCCGCCGGGGTGCTGGAAACCAAGTTTGCCGACTACTGGAGTCTGCCGACAAGTGGGTCGGTCACCGTCGGAGGGAACCGAACCCTCGACTACGCCGGTCTCGGCATGACACCAGAAGACTTCTACTACGAGGGAGCCGAAGGCAGCATCGTCAGCGAGGGTGACCTCGCCCCGCTCTACGTGCCGCTGGACATCGCACAGGACGTGGTCGGACGTGACGGCAGCGTCAATGACCTCGTGATCACCCTCGCCGAAGGAGCCGACCGCGATCTCGTCGAATCCCAACTCGGCGCCGCCGTGGAAGAACTCGGTGTCAGCGCCACGGTGTCGACCAGGGAGGACACGAAGGCGTTTCAGGTGTTGTACGACGACATCGAGAACGATCAGCAGTTCTGGAACATGCTGGCCGGGCTCGTCCTGATCGCCGCCGGGCTCGCAGCATTCAATCTCGTCAGCCGCATCGTCGAGGCACAGCGACGCGAGATCGGCATCGGCATGGCAATGGGCGTTGCCCGCTCCAAACTGGCGATTCGACCACTCCTGGTTGGTGTCCAGGTCGGCGTCCTCGGCACCATTGCTGGCATCGGTGTCGGCGTTCTCGTCGGCCGAGGATTCGCCAAACTTCTCGAGACGTTCCTTCCACTCCCGATCTATCGAACGCCCTTCCAGTTCGGCGTGTTTGCTCAGGCCGCAATGCTTGCGTTGCTGATCCCGGTCGTTGCCAGCGCCATCCCGGTGTGGCGCGCCGTTCGGGTCGAACCAATCGAAGCGATCCGCACCGGACACCTCGCAGCCAAGACCAGTCGACTCACCGACCTCACCGGACGGTGGAAGCTGCCAGGCTCGAGCCTGACGCAAATGCCGATTCGGAACTTCCTCCGCACTCCTCGCCGCACCGTGCTCACTGCGGTCGGTGTCGGGGCGGCGATCGCCGCGCTGGTTGCAGTGTTCGGCATGCTCGACAGCTTCACCCGAACAATCGACAAAGCCGGCGACGAGCTCATCAAGGGCGATCCGGACCGTGTTCTGATCCAACTCGACACGTTCTACGACACCGACGCAGACGTCATCACCGCCATCGCCGAAGCCCCCTCTGTCGGCGCGGTCGATACCGGACTCCGCATGCCAGCGACGGCGGTCGCGGCAGAAAGCGAAGATCTCGATCTCCTGGTTGAGCTCATCGACCTCGATGCTGCCATGTGGACACCGACCATCGAGGGGTCGAACGGGGCGCCTGAAGCTGGCATCATCGTTGCGGCCAAGGCGGCCGACGACCTCGGCGTCGGCCTCGGCGACACGGTGACGCTGCAGCATCTGACACGGACCACTACCGGCTCGTTTGCGCTCATCGAGTCCGAGTTCACCGTCACAGGAATCCACGCGAATCCGATCCGAACATTTGCGTTCTTGGACGCCGACCAGGCTGATCGCTTCGGTCTCGAAGGCACCGCCAACATCGTGCACACCACGCCCTCTGACGGTTCCGACCGCTTCGACGTCCAACGAGCGCTGTTCGACCTCGACGGAGTGACCTCGAGCCAGGCGGTCGTCCACGTCAGCGAAGTCCTCGACAGCGCGCTCGACCAGTTCATCGGCTTCCTCGTGATCACCGCCGCAGCGGTGCTGACGTTGGCACTACTCATTGCGTTCAACGCCACGAGGATCTCGGTCGACGAGCGACGCCGTGAACATGCAACGATGCGTGCCTTTGGAATTCCGATCCGTTCCATCATGGGTGTGGTCGTCAAAGAAGGTGTTCTCATCGGAGCACTGGCGACCCTCATCGGACTCGGCGCTGGTCTCATCTTCCTCGAGGTGATGCTCCGATCGCTTGCCACAACAACACTTCCCGACGTCGCGATCGACGCCTACCTCTCACCGACCACCATCGCCGTCGCCATCGTCGTCGGCATCGTTGCGGTTTCTCTTGCGCCCCTGTTCCTCACCCGACGCGTGAGCCGAATGGACATCCCGGACACCCTCCGCGTCATGGAATAGCCGTCGGGCCCTCTCGCACTCAGGAACCCAAGGTGGGCAGTCCAGAGGCTCGCCGCAGTGGATCTGAGCGTGATCGTCTGAGCGGGATCGTCGGAGAGGCCTTCGACACCAACCGCAGAACGCCGTCAGTCGTACGGTCGAGAGAGGCCAGGAGCGGTCCTGGCCCACCGAAGGAGATGGACATGATCAAAGTCAAAGTCGGGGTCGCCGGCTCGGAGTCATCGGCAATCGTCTGGGCGCCGGATTCGCTGGAGGCGTAGTGGCCGAGGGCGGAATCGAACCGCCCATCAACGTCCGACCCGGACAGCCTCCACTACCCAGTAGACCGCCGAGTCGAGAATCCCGCTAGAGCCCAAGGTCATAGAGCGCGGCTGGGCGGTCGTGGCCGATGTGCCCTATCGCCGCTCTCTGGTGGTCGTCGCCGGGACTGCGCTACAACGGCTGGCGTGTCTGCACCTCAAGCCTCGATACTTCTGACTCCTGAGGAGATGGGGCACGTCGATCGCGCGAGCGCAGCCGACGAGGTTCCGCTCATCGACCTCATGGAAGCCGCTGGTGCAGCTGTCGCTGATGCGGTCACCGAGCGATGGCCCGGAAGGGCCGTCGTCGTGCTCTGCGGACCTGGAGACAACGGAGGCGACGGTCTTGTGGCCTCCCGTCTCCTGCGTGAAGCCGGCACAGCGGTGACGGTCTCTCTGCTCGGAGACCCTGATCACCTGACGGGTGACGCAGCGCGCAACCTCGAACGCTGGCCTGGCCGCATCCACGATCTCGACCCGTCGCTTCTGAACGATCAGCCGGTGATCGTCGACGCATTGTTTGGTGCCGGACTCTCTCGACCGGTCGAGGGTGAGGCAAAGCTCATGATCGAGGCCATGGCTGCGAGCGACGCACCGATCTGCGCCGTCGACCTCCCAAGCGGCCTCAACGGAACGACCGGCGCCGTGTTCGGCGTCGCTGCCCAGGCCGACCTGACCGTGACGTTCGTGGCAAAGAAGCCGGGCCATGTCCTTCAGCCCGGTCGTGCGTTTTGCGGTGAGTTGATCGTCGCTGACATCGGCACACCAGCGTCGGCGCTCGAGGTCGTCACACCGACGTTGTGGGAGAACACTCCTGATCTGTGGCGTGCCGGCTATCCGTGGCCTTCTCACGACCAACACAAGTATTCGCGGGGATCGGCCCTCGTCCTCGGTGGTGGAGAGATCACGGGAGCGAGCAGACTCACCGCCAGCGCAGCCGCTCGGGTTGGTGCCGGGCTGGTGACCGTTGCTGCACCTCGTCGTGTCTGGTCGATCTATGCCGGCGCGTTGGCGAGCATCATGGTCTCAGCCATCGGAGACACGACCCCGGAGGAGACGACACGAGACTTCGCAGCGCTGGTCGATGACAGGCGCATCACCGCCGTTGCTGTCGGCCCCGGCGCTGGCGTTGGGGCAGCCACACGCAAAGCGTCTCTCGCTGCGCTGGCCCCGGGCGCACATGAGCGCGGCGTCGTGCTCGACGCCGATGCCCTCACCTCGTTCGAAGACAACCCTCAGCTCCTCTTCGATGCCATCGCCAGCGCCAACGCTTCCATGGCCGGCTCGTGCGTGCTCACTCCCCACGACGGAGAGTTCGCGCGGCTTTTCGACGCAACAGACCACAAGGTGGCACGAACGCGACGGGCCGCTTCGGTCTCTGGTGCGGTCGTGGTTCTGAAGGGCAGCGACACGGTCGTGGCGCACCCCGATGGGCGGGCCGTCATCAACACCAACGCCCCGCCCGACTTGGCGACGGGCGGGTCTGGCGATGTGCTCGCCGGACTGATCACCGGGCTGCTCGCCCAGGGAATGGCTCCGTTCGAGGCCGCCTCAGCCTCGGTGTGGCTCCACGGGGCGGCAGCGACGACGGTCGGACCCGGAATGATTGCTGAGGACCTGATCACGTCGTTGCCGTCGACGCTGCGCAAGCTGAAGCAGTGACGCCAGGACACCAGTACCTGCGAACACAGCGATCGTCCCCGTGAACGAATCGAGCAAGCCTGGCGCCACCAGCATGCAGAGCGAGAGCGTCACCATCAGGCTGCCACCGACGATGTGCAGGGCTTGCCCGTGATGCTCCTGCAGCTTGGTGGCACGCATCGTGAAGACAGCAGCGACAAACAGCGCGAGTTCATCGAGCAAGAAGATGCCCAGATAGAGACCGAACAGTGGAATCGCACTGTTCAGGCTGACGTCCCTGTCGGCCAGCATGTCGGTCCAAAGGAGAGGAAGCCCCGCGGTGCACGGCGTCTCGAGGAGCGACACGCCTGTCGCCAACACAACCGTTCCGCCGACAACCCCAGGTAGTGACCGGTCCGGGTCGGCGAGGGAGCGCATTCGGGCAAACATGCCCGGCTTGGCCGAGTCCGGGATCGACAGGGCTCCGGCGCCCGCAGCGAAGACACTTCGCAGTTGGACCAGGCCGAACGTTCCCGCAACACCAGCGACGACCAGACGGATCCACGCGAGCTCAGAGACGTAGTCGAGAGCCGAGTACGCACCGATCATGTAGAGGACGTAGAGCGCAGACGTCACGAGGAGGAAGACCGAGCCAACGGTGAACACTCGCGCCCGCGATCGAGAGTGGAGGACCACGGCCAGCAGCATCGACAACGCCCACAGCGAGCACGGATTCATCCCATCGGCGAACCCGATCATCAACGTGGCGACGACAAGATTCCGATCGCCGATATCGACGATGCCCACGAAGGGAACATCGACCGACCAAGCGGACCCGGTGTCGGCCGCAACCGTGTCGACACCGAAGTGCGCCGACACCGCATCCTCGATCTCGCGCATCGTGGCGTCGCTGAAGCCAACCCACATCTGCTCGGCAAAGAAGGTGGTCGGGACAGCGAGCGCGTCGGCGCCGTAGCGGGCGGCAAACTCGCGGAAGAGGTCCCGGTTCGCTTCGTCGTTCCACACCTCGTGGTCGACAATCACGAGATCCGGGAAGCGGTCGGCCAAGCCATCGAGGAACTCGAGCTCGCTTGCACAGTGTGGACAGCCGTCGCCGTGAAAGATCGTGAGGCGATCCTGCTGGCGCGACTGGTCGACACTCGATGCTTGCGACGCTGCGATGTTGCTCTGGAGAATCAGGAGCACGAGCGCCGCAAGGAGCCCAGCCAGAATCCTTCTCACCAGTCGGGACGCAAGGCCATGCCCGCACAACGATGCGACGCGGCTCATGGGACGTACTGCTCCTCCATCAAGACGATCGTTCCATCCGCGACCACGAGCCAGATGCCGGGCTGGAACAAGCGACCAGGCCGCACGACCAACCAGTCGGTGTAGGGACCGTCGATGGCGCTGGCCGGGTCGCCCGGATCGGCGAGCCAACGCACCTGAGCGGCTGCATCGACCGGCACCCGACGCACCTGCTCGATATCGTTTCGGATGTAGTAGTCGTTCGGTGGTGGGCTCTCCTCACCATCTTCACCGGCGGCGGATGCCGCTGCGGTGCCGGTGAACCAGCATGCGAGATCGAACTCGACGTCATCAGGTGCCGCGTCAGCGACGAAACCGAACCACCGCCCATCTGGGAGCGTCGAGTCCGGGCTGATGCAGCCAGCAGCTCCCGCTTGCTCCACGATCGGTATCTCGACCATCTCGCCGGTTCTCATGACATCGAAACACTCGCGCTGCAACCAGTTTGCGAACCCGTCACAACTCTCATCGTTGCGGTATCGGACCCGCTCCACATCAGGGAACTGAAACACGGTGCTGTTGAGCGACGCCAGGAGGGCCTCGCTGCCACAACTCGTGGACGCATTGGGCATCAGGGAAGGGAGATTGGCGAAGTCAACGACGAGCAGTCCATCGTCCAACGTGATCGACGAGACAACGTCGGCGGTGCGAGTCGAAAACGCCGATCCAGCCCCGGCGGCCGATTCCTCAGCCGTCGGCCCAGCAACCAATGCCTCCAGCGCAGCCTCGACCGGGTCAAGGTCTGCGCCAACGAAACGCCCGAACGGTTCGACGACAGAACAGTCCGAGCCATCGCCGGTGCTGAAGAAGACCTCCGTTGCGACTCGTTCCGGCTCGCCGACCGTCCCGTTCGACTCACCACCGCTGCCGCTACTCCCTCCACAACCAGTCATGAGAAGGGCCACGGCCACACCGGTGACGAAACCCGACCGAACGGAACTTCGGTGCACTCGATTCGTCGATGCTCGACGCAGAAGCACGGCACGACCTCACTTCTCGTGCCGTGAGGGCGACTCGGGCGGTCGGGCGGGGTTCACGAACGCTGCCCGCGCAACTCGGAAGCGATAGAAGTGCCCGTCTGCTTCGCCAGCTGTGTGCCAATGCCAGCCCACCGTGCCGGAGCCAGCGATCAAAACGCCGCCTGGCGCTGTGTGTTCGGTTTTGATCGCGGCACCGAACCGAATGGGCTGCGGCGGCTTGGCGGACTCCTTCCATCGATCAAGGCTGAGGGACCGCAAACGCCCGTCGTCAGCAACATCGACTTCAACGGTGATGTGGCGGCCTGCGGCATCCAGCGTCACCGCTGCGGTGTGGTCGTCAACCGCCTGCCAATGCGCCCCGAGTTGGGGTGTGAGTGCTTGTGGGACCCACGCCACGGTCTCGGCTGCCAATCGACCAGCAGCACTGCGATCGACCCCCGGCCCCGACGATCGAACCAGCGGCACCCTCCCGAGCAAGCGAAAGTCGACCCTGGCCCCCGACGGACCGAAGACGTCCGCCCCGGTCATCTTCAGGAGCCGACCTCGAACCGTTGGCTGCCACACGAAACCCTTGCCAGCCGAGAGAAGCTGGTTCGCCGTGAAGTCGAACCACCGTCCTCCCAGTTTGATCTGTCCGACCAAGTCGAGCTGCACGACGGTACGCAACTCGATCGCACCGGGCAGCGTTCGACGGAGAAGCCGCTGTGCAGGCGGAGGAAGGTCACGGAGCGTGCTCACGTCAAATGGCGGCCCTCGATGCGGCAGCGGCAAGCTCAGTTGACGATACATCTCGTCGGCAAAACTCACGTCACTCACCAACCCCAGCTCCACTCCAAGAGTGATCGAAGGCCAATGAAGGCCAGCACGACCAGGTTCACCGCGATGCCGATGGCTGCCGCCGGGAGTGCAGCGACGCACAACCCGAGCGAGAGCAAGCACATCGACGTGAGCCACGGCCTCGCACTCGGAGCGCGTCTTATGCTGAGGACCGATCCGGCAGCGAGCCCCGCTGCCGCCATCGTCCACAGAGCGGCCACGAGCGCGAGGGCCCCAGGGTGACTGATTGTCCAGCCCTCGAAGAAGTAGTGCAGATCCCCGTCGTCGGCGAACGCAGCGAAAGCGTCGATGACACCGACGAGGTGAGCGGTCGCGTGGAGCACCACGAGGATCGCGACCGTCGTCGCCCCGGGGTTCGGCGGGCGAGTCGACGTTGAGGCACGAGATTCCTCGAGAACAGGCACGACAGGTCCTTTCTGCCGGAAGACGAATGGATCAATCTCACGATGTCGCCACACTCGTCTGCTCAGCAGAGGAAAAGGGCCCGATCGTCGGTGTGCGTCCACCCCGTGGCGGGATCCGTACCCGACACAACGGGGCCACTCGGAGTCACACATCAGCCAAGGGCCCAACTCGCAAGACACGCCCAGCAAAGGCCAGGAGAGCTGCAGTCCCTACTCGTTTCGAAATCTACCCACAACGCACCCAGTCAGTGTGGATCGGCCTCAAGACCGCCTGACCAGCGGAAACACAGACAAGGGCCCCTTCACGCATGCCGAGAATAGCACTTGCCGCAGTAGCTGTTGACAGCTCGGGTCAAAGGGCCGAATATGCTGCTCAATCGCTCGCAAATCGCGACAGAACTCATGATCAAGGAACGAAGTGACCATCCACGAGATGCCCTGCCTCTTGGAGGTGACGTCATGAGAGGCTTCATCGCTGGAGCTCTCGTTGCTACCTGCATCCTCGGAGCGAGCGGATGCTCGACCACGGATCAAGAAGTCGTCAGCACCGATGCGAGTGTCGAGGTTGACAGCGTTGCGTACGGCTATTTCGGCTCGACTGAGGTCGCACAAGGGTCCTCGCTCGACACCGTCATCGACAATGTCGAGTCCAGTGCAGACGTCACGGTGGTGAACACCCCCGCCGGAGTCACTGCAGTAGTGGCCGATTCTGACGGATCAGCTCGTCTTCAACTGACCATCGCCGACGATGCACCCATCGGCGGCCACAACATCACCTTCGAGATTGCGGGCGAGCCTGAACAGGTGAACTGGACCATCCAGATCCTGCCCCGATAGTCAGGGCCAAGCAGTCATTCTGTTGATCGACGACCTCGACAGACGCGTCACCGCCCGAGCCACCGCCGAAGTCCTCAGAGCCTTCTGGGCGAGCCTCACCAAGGGTCGTCGACATCGCCGAGAATCGCCGAGAGGTCCCGGGCAAAGGAGAGAAGACGGACAACATCGGCACTCAATCGCCGCCCCTCCCCCGACTCGAGCCCGTCTGCGATCAGCAGACGAAATCGACGAGCAGCCTCATCCTGCTGATCGCGACGAATCAGCTCTCGCAGATATTCACTCGTGTTCCCGTAGTTGCCTGAAGGAACCCGTTGATCGACAGCTCGCTTCGGTTCGAGGAAAGTGCTCTCCCCATCGACTACCGAACCACTCGCGACAAAAGCCCCACACAGTCGGGTTGGATAGGCCTCTCAGCGGCCTGACTCCCGAGGGAGTTAGCAGTCCGCAAGTGCTTGAAGCGCACGGCAGATCTCATCGAGTTCGTCGATTTGGACTTCACCGGCTCGTTGGGTGAGGAAAGAGCGCCGGATCGGCTGCAGATTGTCAAACGAGGCCACGCACTCGTCGGGGAGCCCATGACTCGGCCCCAGCCGAACCTCCGTAGGGATCTCACGAATGGTCCGAGTCACAGGGGCGACAATGACCCAGGTCAGCACCGGCACAGCATCACTGCGCGTTACGACCAACACCGGTCGCCGTTTGTCCTCCGCCTCTGCCCACCAGATCTCGCCCTGCATCGGCGCAACCGTCACCAAGGTTCCTCGGCAATCATCCGCACCGAAGACTGATCCGCCCACCCGATCTCTGTGTCGCTTTGCGGTTGATCTCGATATCCACGGGCGATCTGGGCCCCAATCTCATCGCGACGGAAACGGTCGACAAGCCGTTCGAGACCAAGCCGCACCGCTTCGGAACGACTCCCGACGATGCCAGCCTCCACGAGTTGATCGACCGCAGCCGCAAGTTCATCCTCCACCCGAGTCACCAATTGAGCCATGCAATCAGCATAACGATCTGCAATGCGCTTCGCAATGCGTGACAGACCCTCAGCCAACCGCCGGTCGACTGTCGCTCAACGCAGAGTCACAAGAGATTCAACACCTCGCTCGGCCCCGAGTTCCGTCAGCGCCTCTGCCAAGTTCTCGCCGTCATCGCCGGCCTGAAGTCCGCCGGTGAGCAAAGCCCCCGCCACGACCAGGGAGACAACGATCGCAACCGCACAACTCGCCGCGAAACCAACCGCAGCTCGACCCCGGAGGCCGAGTCGAGCCATCACCTCGCCGTTTCCCGATAGCCGACCGACTTGACAGTCTCGACGAGCGGCGGCGCACCAAGCTTGCGGCGCAACGTCACCATCGTGACCCACACTGCGTTGGTAAACGGATCTGCGTGCTCATCCCACACGTTCTCCAGAAGCAGCTCAGCACTCACCGGAGCCGGGCTGTGCTTCATCAACACCTCCAACACCCCGAACTCCTTCGGTGTGAGGCCGATCACTCGATTGGCCTGATGGACCACGCGTTGGTGCGGGTCGAGCCGACAATCGCCAACCTCGAGCACCAGCGCTGCGCCTTGCGCCGGCCGGCGACCCAACGCGTGGATTCCCGCCACGAGCTCTCGGATATGGAACGGCTTGACCAGATAGTCGTCAGCCCGAAGACCGAGCCCCGCCACCCGGTCATCGAGAGAGTCGAACGCGGTCAGCATCAGAATCCGGGCTGACCCAGCCGCGATCGACCGGCACGCATCATCGCCGTGCATGCCGGGCAGGTCGCGGTCGAGCACAACAACGTCGTACTCAGTCACTGCCGTCTTCGCGGGGGCATCTTCGCCGCCATCAGCGACATCCACGGCGAAACCAGAGTTCCGCAACCCCCGAGCCGTGGCAATCAACGGCTTGGGCGGTTCGACAGCGAGCGAGCCCGATCGTAAGTGCCTCTCTAGCGTGGGTTCGCAACGACGAGTCGCCGAACAATACCGAGCGGTTCGCACGGCCAGGCCACACCTCTCTGTTGCACGCGTCTCAGGGCATTGCGTTCCAGGCATCCGGCCTCGATCTCTATCCGGACAAGCGAAGGCCGTCGTACCGCGACCAGCGCGCATCTAGCAGGACTGCAACAATTGCCTTCTCCTCGTGACGAAGCCAACCGACTGCCATCGTCAATCGGCGAAGTGTGTCGCTCCTTTGGCGAGGTGTCTGATGCTCTCGAGTTGGGTGGATTAGTTGGTGATGATGTCCACGTTCATCGATCCCGAAGCTTCAACGTCATCCTCAGCCGCGCCCCAGAGACAAAGTGTCGGGTTGGTTCCGTTGTAGCCATCACCGGCAACGTGGATGCCGTAGGCCACATTGAACGAGAAGTACGGTGATCCAGAGTCGCCGCCCCTTGAGCAAATTCCGGTCACCCGGAACAAGTCGCCAGTGTCCTCTCCCATGAAGTTTGTGTTGTCGACTGTTCCGCAGTCAGTCCTCGCCTGGTTGCCGAGCGTTGCACACACCCGCATGCCAAAGGCTGCGTCCACAACATCAGTAATCACGTAGGACTCGTTGGCAGGATGCGGCGGAGTTGGGTGGACGGTCACCCACGGCTGGCCAAAGCTCCAACCCACCGGGAACGGTGCGGGATTGTTCACCAGAATGATTCCTGCGTCCGTTCCGAAGTTGTCGATGGAGTTGACGAAGGACCCAATCACGTGACTCGACTCGTCTTCAAACTGGGTTGACCAGTTGTTGATTGCTTCGGCACAGTGCCCTGCAGACAAGACAAACGGAAGGCCGTTGGTCCGACCTTCGGCGTTGAACCCCGCGGAACAGATCGGATCGGGGCCAGTCTGGGGGTGGTTCATCCGAACGCTGCCTCGAAGTGGCGGATCGCATTCGATATCCCCGGTCCAGTCACACAACTCTTCCGACGCGGGCGCAACCGAAGCAACTCGCTCAACCATGAAGAGATCCGGATCGTCAGCTGCTGCGATGAGGACTGACTTGGCCTCTTCAGTCAGCTTTCCCTCCACGTAGCGGATGGTGATGACGCCAATTTCTCCGATGCCGATCTCAATGGACTCGTCGCCAATGACTTGCTGCTGCAACTCTTCAGAACGATCCTCTAGCACGACTTGGGTTAGTTGATGCTGCTCGACCTCGATGCGTACGCCGTAGGAAGCGAAGTGTTCCGACACCTCGCTAGCGAGCTCCATCTTGGTCATCCCGACCATGACGCTTGCGCCGTCAGCGTGATCGATGGAGAGGCCCCCGTAGAACTCTCTCAGGCGGTCGGGCAAGTCCCGATCCGCTCTTCCGGCATGGACCTGCACCTGCATCTGCGATATCGCCTCGTCCGTCGCAAGTCCTTCGGCCACTAGCGAAAGAACGGCCGGGTCCGTGCGCTCGGCGATGTCGGGTTCCGATGGCGCCCGCCGGGTGTCCGATGGTCGAGGTTCTTGGGCCGTTGCAACTTGCGTCGAGGCCGAGAGAAGGACTGCGGCAAGAAGGGCGGCTCTGACAGCGAGCGAAGGGCGAGAACGTCTCGTAAGGTACGGCTAATCTAGATTCATCTCGCAGCATCAGCCTCCATGTCGCATAACCCTCAAGAGATTTCCGTAGCGTTGGGAACCAGTTCGCTGCTTTGCTTCGTCCAAGGAGGATGAGCATGACTCTTCGTTCGACAACCTTCAAGGCCAGTGTCGTCGTAGCCAGCCTTTGGATCGTGGCCTGCGGGAGCGACACAGGCGGATTCTCGGCAAGTCCGGACAGCGCAACCGAGATGGCTGAGGCCACTTCTGCGCTGACTGCGCCTGCGGAACTAGGCGGTGTTGATGGACCTGTCATCTTCGCTGCTCCAAGAGAGAGCGGGGAAGAATCTGTGCTTGAGGGGGCAGAACTCGCTCTGGTGGACGACTGTCTGGGGCTTGGATCATCGGCCGATTTCATCGCTGTGGTGTGGGCCTACGGCTCAATCTGGGATGCCGCGACCTCCTCCCTTGTGGCCAACGATGGAACATCGTTCGCCTTGGGTGAGGAAATCGATCTCAGCGGCAGCTTTAGCAGCAAGCCGTATCCCGGATCGTTGAGCGCCGAGGCGCTCTCTGCTCTCGATCGATGCGCAGCACTGGCTGGTGGTCGAGTGTGGGGAGGCTGGATTGCCAGCGCCGCAAGCGTTGAAGATCCTGATGAATGATCCTCCGAGCGTGACGCCACGAAAAGTCAGTCGACCGAGCCGTTCCCTGCCAGACCGTTACCTTCCCGGACAACGAAAACTTCGACACGGCGGAGGCTGATGAGTGCTTGAATCAGCACGTGGCTTTGACAATCAGAAACGCAGAAGTCGACGACGCTGAACAAATCGCATGCGCTCACGTCGCCGCCTGGCAAGCCGCATACAAAGGCCTTGTTCCACAGGACTATCTCGACACACTCGACGTCGGCGAACGGACAGCGCTCTGGCGATCAATCCTGACCGGCGAAGTCACCGCACCAGGAGTACCTCGGCCGACCGACTTCGTCATCGAAGCCGACACCAGACTTGTCGGGTTTGTGAACGTAGGCCGCTTCCGAGACCAACCCAACGACGCGGCCGCCGGTGAGCTCTGGGCGATGTACGTCCACCCCGACGCTTGGGGCACCGGTGCAGGCGACGAACTCATGATCGCAACCCTGGACGAACTCTTCCGGATGGAATCGACCACGTCCTATCTTTGGGTTCTCGAAGGCAACGACCGAGCACGTCGCTTCTACGAACGTCATGGCTGGAAATCAGACGGCATCATCAAGACCTTCGACGCGAATACCTCGGAGGTCCCAGAGGTCCGATACTCCAGACCGATCAACGAGAAGGACGCTGCGGCCAGCCCCCGAGTCTGATCGACCGGGCCACGTCAACAAGCAGGTCGCCGTCGCCAATGGCGCCCGACCGCCGGGCCAATCTCAAACTCGCACACTTCCCCGCACATAATCACCTGCCCGAATGGAGAAGCACCACTCGATATCGGCCCTTCCTGGGGCACCCGATAATGACGGGCACTGCGGGGGGTTCGCTCTATCAAGAGCGGGTGTGGGCTGGGAGAGTTGATCCCGTCTCCTCGGGAGGCTGGGTCACCAGGAGGCCACCATGGCCAACGACCACACCATCCGAGCGCTGCCCGCCAAGATCGTCCGCCCAGATGACCCGCTGCTCGTGTCTGAACGGGTGGCTGTCGCAGCGTTCCTCGCTGGCTATTCGGGAGGCACTCGCGTCAGCTACACGACTGACCTGCGGATCTTCGCCGGGTGGTGCCATGACCGGGAGCTGCATCTCCTGAACGTGAAACGAGCTCACCTGGAGTTGTTCGCTCGATGGATGGAACAACACGGGCGAATGCCATCCACGATTGGGCGGCGGTTATCGACGTTGTCGTCGTTCTACAAGTACTGCCAGATCGAAGACATCGTCATCAAGAACCCAGCAGCCAACATCCGACGACCCAAAGTCGACGACGAATCCCGAACCCTCGGCCTGGACCGCAACGAACTCGGCGCTCTCCTCGTCCAAGCCGGACTCGGCGACCTGAGAGACGGCGCCCTCATCACACTGCTCGCACTGAACGGGCTGCGGATCTCCGAAGCCCTCAACGCCGACATCGGCGATCTATCAACCGAGCGGGGCCACCGCACGCTCGCCATCGTTCGCAAAGGCGGAAAGTACGTCACCATCCCAATCGCACCACGGACCGGCCGAGCACTCGATCTCTACATCGGCGAACGAAGCATCGGACCGATCTTCCTCGGCGTCGAAGGCGGACGCATGGACCGATACTGCGCTGACCGGATGGTGAAGCGCCTGACCAAACGAGCGGGGATCGACAAGAAGATCTCGCCGCACTCGTTGCGGCATTCGTTCATCACCGCAGCACTCGACGCCGGAGTCCCACTACGAGACGTCCAAGAAGCAGCCAGTCACGCCGATCCGAGGACGACAATGCGATACGACCGTGCCCGGCGAAGCTTGGACCTGCACGCCACCTACATCGTGTCGACCTTCATCGCCGGCGCTACCCGGCCAGGGTGATTGGCACCCACCGCCGCTTCGAGCGATACCGAGCACTCTGGCCGCACATGACGCCGGTAGCGCGTCGCGGCTTCCACCTTTGCAGCTCGTGATTATGCGCTGGGTCCATCTCGCGCACGCTCCACCTTTGCTTACAAGCCGACACCGCAACGGGCCTCATCGATTGGCTGGCTCTCTCCCGATCAGCTGCACCTCCCCCCGTCGTCAAGGCAGGTTGGAATTCCCAGCATGTTTCTGTCTCGGGCTCAGCTCACGGTGTGGAATGTGGCGCCAAGACAAGAGCGTCAAACACTTGAGTCAATCACTGCTATGGCCGCCCGGCGACCACTTTTTGTTGCTAGTTCGCTGCAGCGCATTGGGCGGGGATCTCAAGGAGCTTTTGTTCAGGGATGGTCCCTAGCTGAGGTGCTGTTAGCGATTCGTGGAAGTAGTGCGTGACGGACGCTTGACCTTCGCTGTCGGCCGAGACCGATATTTGGATGTCTGATCGAACGTAGACAAGCGAGTAATTTCCGTTGTCCAAGCAGACCTTGTTGGAGTAGCGGCGATACCCCTGGCCCACCAGGTGTTGGTCGATGATTGCCATTGAACCCATCACCCCATCCATTGGGGTCCACGTAGCTCGAACCCAGCCAGACTCTGGGCTGAATGCGTTGGTGATCACGTCTCGTGTCTTTAGCCTCGATCCACCGTTCTGATATTTGGTGAGGCTGGTTGAGGGCTCTTGGTGGGCGTGTTCGTGTGTTGGTGGGTGTTCCGATGTTTTCGGGCTCGTCGAAGCAGGAGTCCTGGAAGCTCTTGGGTTGGTGACGCGTTGCTTGTCGGGGTGCGTCAAGCCCGAGGGTCAGGTGTCAGCCTGATGGTGCGGGCAACGCCCGCAGAGCGGTGAGCGCAGCATGAAACTCATTGGCCCATGGCCATCGTGCCGGCAGGCGCAGCAGCATTCGCCCGGACCGGTTCACGATCACCGCAGCGAGTGAGATCAGGCGTGTGCGTCGGGTCCGGTTCGTGACCAGCACGGTGCCGGCGATGAGGGTGGTCCATATGCCGAGGTTGTGGGCCAGCACTGCGCATGCCAGCCACGCCGCGTTGGCGTGGTAGTGCCCGGATGGGATGTGTTCGAGGCCGGCGCCTTCTTTGAGGTCACGGATCGCGAGTTCGACAACGGCGTGCTCGCGATGAAACCGGTCAGCCTCGATTGCGTCGATGTCGTGGTCTGAGGTGATGAATGCGTGGTGGCGCCAGTCCGGCCACAGCTTCGCTTGGGCTTTGTTGGTCAGCCGGGTCCGGCGAACCACCAACCGCACCGTTCGTTGCTTGGACCCTTTGCCAGCGGTGTAGATGGTTTCGGCGACTTGGGCGTGGCCGCCGAGGGTGTAGTCAATGTCTCGCCACGCCGTGTCGTCGATGCTGCCGATCGCGGTTTTCACCTTCGGGACAAGGCGCACGGTGATCGACCAGGCAATGCCGTGTGCGTCGAGACGGTCGCACAGTTTCCATGACCAGAACCCTGAATCGGCTCGGATCGTCAACGCTCCTGATGCTCCGGCACGGCGAACGTTGGCGGCGAGTTCGTCAACGAAACGCACCACACCGCGGGCGGTGTTCGCTGACCCCTTTCGCATCCTCGCGAACAACACCTCGCCAGTCCCAGCACGGGTCGCGACAAGTGGGTGGTAGCCCAGCACTCCGGTGTAGCCGTAGCCGGCGGCCTGTTTCTGTTTGCCGTGAACTTCGCAGATCGTGGAGTCCAGGTCAATCACCAACGGGCCGTGGCCGGGGCCGGCTCCGGCATCCCACGCCCGGGCGATTGTGCGGGCCAGGACAGCATCGAGCTGGCGGACATGGCCGAAAGTGAAGGTCCGCAGGAACGTGCCGATGGTGGATGGCGCCATCACTTTGAATGGCAGCACCCGTTCGGTTGCGCCGGCTCGCAACATGTTGACGTGGTCGATATGGGTCGCGCCCGCCATCATCGCTGCGACCAGGGTGAGAATCTTGCGGCCTGGCCTCGATGAGCCCGTGGTGACCCAGGCGTCGATCAGAGCTTCGAGACCGAGACGGACCATCAAGGTGGCGGGCAGGATCAGGCCGGCGTTGGCCACCACATTTTCGTGGTTGAAGGTCGCTTGCAACCGGTCGAGATCGCGCGATGATGTCGTCACAGAAAGTGCCTTCTGTTGCTGAGTGAATGTTGATGTAAGAGACCAACAGACTCCCAGCTCAGGAGGCCTTTTTGGTGGACGCGACCCACCCCAACTAACTCACCAAACGGTGGATCAAGGTTTAGAGACTCTTGTTCGTAGCCCTCGGGCACCCCGATGGCCTCGAAGCGTCCAACGGCGGCTTCGAGCGCCTGTTCCTTCAGTGATGGATCGCCGCAGCCGAGCAAAACGAGCGCAGCAGCTATCGAGGTGATTGCATGTCCCCAACGAGCCATGCCAGGACCATCGACCTTTGCTTTCTCTGACTTGAGTCTCATTAAGCGAGGCCTCAGAGGCAAGCGTATGTTTGAAGCTGGCCAGCGTTGGGGTGGACGAGAAGCAACGACGGTTCCCGGTGAAGGCACTAGCAGGAGGTGGCATTTTCGATTCGTCGGCATGTGTCGTTGCCTCGGCCTCCGAAAGCGGGGTCACTACCGCCGCCGCCGTCGATGACGTCACGCCCTCGGCGACCGTACAGGATGTCGTTGCCGCCGTTTCCGTTGATGGTGTCAGCACCACGACCTCCGTAGATCGTGTCGGCACCGGTGCCACCGTTGAGGTTGTCGGCACCGCGTAGCCCACGGATGGTGTCGTTGCCTTTGCCGGAGTAGAGGGCGTCGTCACCGTTGCCTCCAGAGATTTGGTCAGCGCCGTTGCCGCCGTGGACACCAGCGTCGGGTCTTTCGGGAACAGCTCGAAGAAGATCTTCAAATCAGAGCTCGCAGCGATCACGGTGTTCGGTCGACATCTCGCCGCCAAGAACTCGGGATGGTCATCCACCAGACGATGACCAAGCACGACACGCTCCTCGCCAGACCGATCAGTTGACCGAACCAAACACGGAATCCAAGACATAACACCATCCATTTCCGGCCCCGGCGGAGCCCCCACAGACAGTCCTTCAGCCACCACCCCCTGTCCACCAAAACCAGGCTCGATTACCCCCATATCCTCCCCACTGCAGCGCCGCAATATGACCGACATATCAACACAGCTGCGGCACCGCGTCGCCCACCACGATCTGCTCGATCGAACGCAGGGAGCTGCATCCTTCACAGGGCGCCCGAATCAGGTGTTGAGTGTCGGTTCTGCCCCAAAAACGATTCGAACCCCCACGCTTTCACGTACCTGCTGAACAGGTGAAACGTGAGACCGTGGGGGTTCAACTCGGGTGTCGGAGGGGGGGACTCGAACGACCAGAGCCTCGCCGGCAAGGAGCGGCAAGCAACGGCAAACCTAGGAAACAAGCGGCAACCAGCACCACCATCTGGGACCGGTGCCGTTGCTTGCCGCTCCCTGCCGGAACTCCCGTTAGCAAACCGTTAGCAATGCGACACATGATCTGGGTTGGCGGTGAGTTCTCCTGCGCTCCCCCACCGCCACGACTCTGCCGCCGAATTCGACACGTCCGCACGATATGCGCTGCCCACCACGGCCCAGGGCTTGACACGCATAAGTGCCGTACGCGAGCGGGTCTGAGCCGTTTTGCCTCGTGTGATTATGAGCGGTGGTCGGCGTTGATGACTTTGCTGAGATGGGCCACGGCGCGATCAATCTCGTCGACGTCGGCGGTGAAGGGGAGTCGTATGTGGGTGAGGTATGAGCCGGTGCTACTGAAACGCGTGCCAGGCGCCGATGCGTGCCCGGAAGCGTTGAGCGCTGTGGCGACTGCGTCGGCGACCGGTTGGCCGAGGTCTACCCAGTAGACGAGTCCACCTTGGGGCGGCTGGTGAGAGATGCCGACTCTGGTGAGAGCCTCGCTCATGGCATCTCGTTGTTGCCGGAGTCGTCGGCGTCGGGCTGCGGTCACGTCGCCGAGTTGGTCCCACAGTTCGATGGCGACGAGTTGCTCGAAGATCGGGACGGGCTGGAGGTCGACCATGGTCTCGAGTAGATCGTGGCCGACGTCGGGGAACCGTAGCCATCCGATTCGTAGGCCGCTCCAGATCGTCTTGGACAGTCCGCCGATGGTGACGATTGCTGGGTGGTAGCTGGCGGTGTGAGGTGGGGTGGTGGTGCCAGGTTCGAGATTGAGGTCGCGGAGTGTCTCGTCGATCACGATCATCGATCGATCGGCGAACTCGGCAAGCTGCGCGCGTTGTTGACCGTTCGCGGTGCGACCCGTCGGATTGTGGAAGTCGGCAACCGCGTAGAGCATCGCAGGCCGCTGGTTTTGGAAAAGTGCGTCGAGGTCGTCGAAGTTCCAGTCGGAATCGCTATGCCAGGCGAGGGTGCGTCGTTGGCGACGGCGGAGCAGTTCGAGTGCCCCATGATAGGTCGGGTCCTCGACGGCGACGGGTCCGCGTGTGGAGGCGAGTGTGAGGTCGAATGCGCCCATGGCCCCGTTGGTGATGGCGACCTGTTCTGCTTGCGTCGGCAGACCTCCAGCGGTGTAGCGGTCGGCAACGAGCTGGCGGAGTTCGCCAAGTCCGCCGTGTGTGCGTCCATCTCCGCTGAGGTGTTCATGGAGGCGACTGTGCGCTCGTGCTACGGCTTCGTTGAGTTCGGCCGCGGGTGCTGCGATGCGGGCGCGTTCTGGGGAGGCGTGTGATGTGGCCGGGCGGGGGCTGAGTGGTTGTCGGCTCGCGTCTGGGAGTCGGGCGACGAAGCGGGCTTGTCGACGGGGCTCCACCCATCCGAGCCGCGACAGCTCAGACAGTGCTGCTGCAACGGTGGATCGACTTGTACCGGCCGACGCGGCGAGTGCTCGTTGCGACGGCAAAATCGTGCCTGGAAGGATCCGCCCGGAGACGATTGCGTCGACCATCTCCGCAGCAAGTCGTTCTGCCGCTGTGCCTGGGCGTTCTGTCCACCCTTTCCCGATCATCAGGCCAGTTTATCCAGAGTGGCCTAGTCGGGGTTCGAGAGAACTCGTACCGTTGTTGGTTAGCCGAAAGAGGACCACAAGATGCGTACCGCACTACTGAATGACGTCAAGATCGCCTACGACGACACAGGCTCGGGAGATCCTGTTCTCCTCGTCCACGGACACCCTTTCAACCGGTCGATGTGGGCACCTCAGATCGAAGCGATCGCACGCTCGAAGCGGCGGGCCGTGACGTTCGATCTTCGCGGCTACGGCGAATCAGAAGTGGTCGCCGGTGTTACACCGCTGGGCTTGTTCGCCGATGACATCGTTGCGCTGCTCGACCACCTAAGCATCGATTCTGCGACCGTCGTGGGTTTGTCGATGGGCGGCCAAATCGTGATGGATCTCTTCGCCAGGTTCCCTGACCGGGTCGCTGCGGTCGTTCTCGCGGACACGTTCCCCGACGCGGAGACTGCCGTGGGAATCACTGACCGAATGGACTCAGCCGACAACCTCATCCGCAACGGAATGAGCCGATACAGCACCGAGAACATCTCCAAGATGGTCGGCCCCACCACGATGTTAGAACGACCCGCCGTCGTTGAACACGTCACGACCATGATGCTGAACACACCGCCAGCCGGCGCGGCGGCTGCGCTACGGGGTCGGGCATTGCGACGCGAGTACGCAACAACCCTGCAGGCACTCTCGGTTCCAGCTTTGATCGTGGTAGGACGCGACGACGAGTTCACACCCGTGGCCGACGCCGAACGCATGCACGACCTCATCGCAGACTCCCGCCTCGTGATCATCGACGACACCGGCCACCTTCCCAACCTGGAACGCCCCGACAGCTTCAACGCGGCATTCCTCGACTTCCTCAACGAAACAGGCGTCAACTGATGAGCACCAAGACCATCGTCGTCACCGGCGCAAGCGCCGGATTCGGAGCAGCACTCGTGCACCTCTACGCAGCAGACGGCTGGAACATCGTCGCAGCGGCACGCCGTACCGACCGCCTCGACGAACTCGCAGCGACCTACCCGAAGCAGGTCCTTCCACTGACCGTCGACGTCTCCGACGCTGACGCAGTCCGAGCGGCGTTCGGATCACTACCCGCCGACTTCGCGTCGATCGATGTCGTCGTGAACAACGCCGGCCTCGCAAAAGGAACCGAGCCAGCACAACGAGCCAACCTGCAGGACTGGACCGACATGATCGCCACAAACTGCAACGGCGTC